>Ga0208242_100078_pt1 | contig 137954 bp, 123 predicted proteins | sample SubbioAug_CSW13A_FD_184825 | JGI IMG/M metagenome (GOLD analysis project Ga0208242, IMG submission 184825) | Serpentinite rock and fluid subsurface biosphere microbial communities from McLaughlin Reserve, California, USA - CR12Aug_CSW13A (SPAdes) | ecosystem: Environmental > Terrestrial > Deep... | reverse complement strand
GCCCTGCAGAACGGGCACCCCCCATTCAACTCAAAGGAAGTTCAAGGCATTCAGCTGACTGCCGCGGATGACCGCGTCCGACTGCTTGCCGACACCAGATTTACGCGGAAACTGACCGCCGCTAACACTGGCCCCGTCCCTGCGCTCATTTTCTATTTTGCAACCCGTTGACGCGCTGGTGGATGCGCTCAATGCGTTTACACCCACGGTGCTGGCCAGTTACCCCACCGTGGCGCTGCTCTTGGCCGAGCAGGCCGAACGGGGACGTTTAAAGGTGGGTTTGCGAGAAGTCTGGACTGGAGGGGAAACGCTGAGCCCCGCAGTCCGCCAGCGCATTGAAGCAGCGCTGGGCTGTCGGGTGCGCAACAGTTACGGCACCTCTGAATTTCTGGCCATGGCTTGGGAGTGTGAAGCTGGGCAGTTGCACCTGAACACCGACTGGCTGCTCCTGGAGCCGGTGGATGAATACAACCGTTCGGTGCCGCTCGGGCAGCCCTCGAGCGGCGTGTTGCTGACCAGTCTGGCCAACACTGTGCAACCCCTGATTCGCTACGCCATGGGCGACCGGATGACCATGCACCCCGATCGTTGCGGGTGTGGTTCACCATTCCCGGTGATTGACGTCCAGGGCAGGCGTGACGACATCCTGCGCATGCGGGGGCTCACCGGCGACGTGGCCTTGTTGCCGTTGGCTTTGTCCACTGTGCTGGAAGAGCAGGCCGGAGTGTTTGATTTTCAGCTTCTCCAGCGCGACGACAGCACCCTGGTGCTGCGCCTGCCTCTGGCGGGACACGCCGGTCGCGAGGCCTTGAAGTGTTGCCGGGCTGCGTTGCAGTCATTTGCGGTGGCGCAGGGTGCTTTGCCCATTCGGGTGCTGGGCGAGTTGGGCCAGGTGGTACCGCGAGGACGCAGCGGCAAGGCCTGCCGCATTGTTGCGAAGGGCGGTTAGACGCGCAGGGCTCTGGCGGTCTGGCGATCTGGCGTCAGATCGCGCCGTCAAACATCATTACGTCGACCGCATCGCCTACCGCCACGTTGCCCTGATCGTGGTGCAGCACGATCAGGCCGTTGGCTTCGACCATGGATCGCAAAACGCCCGAACCCTGGTTGCCAGTGGTGCGTACCTGCAGCGCACCGTCGGCTTGGCGTGTGACGATACCGCGCTGGTACTCGGTGCGCCCGGGCTTCTTGCGCAAGGCCTCGCCGCTGTGCGCCCTGAGCAACACCGGCTCAGCTGCGGTGCTGCCCATCAGCCGCAACAGGGCAGGTCGCACAAAGGCCAGAAACGTCACCATCACGGCCACGGGGTTGCCCGGTAAGCCAAACAGCACCGATGACTTGCCGCTTTGCGCCAGATCGGCGCCGGGCTGTCCCCAGCCGGGCTCAACGCCCTCGGTGGGCAACGACCTGCGCAGCGGCGGTGTGTGGGGGTAGACAATCCGACCCACGGCCATGGGCCGTCCGGGGCGCATCGCAATGCGCCAGAACGCCACGTCGCCCAGTTGCTTCATCATGGCTTTGGTGTGGTCGGCCTCGCCCATGCTCACGCCGCCGCTGGTGATGATGGCGTCCGCCTTGGCGGCGGCCTGACGGAATGCGGCTTCAAGCAGGGCTGGCTCGTCACCCACCACACCCATGTCGATCACCTTCACACCCAGCCGGGTGAGCAGGCCAAACACGGTGTAGCGGTTGCTGTCGTACACCGCGCCCTCGCGTGGTGCCTCGCCCAGACTCAAAATTTCGTCACCGGTCGAGAAATACGCCACCTGGATACGCCGGAACACGGTCACGCTGGGCAGACCCAAGCTGGCTATCAGCCCCAGTGCAGCCGGGCCCAGGGTTTGGCCTTTGCGCAAGGCCGGCTGGCCCGCCATCAGGTCTTCGCCCAGCAGGCGCCGGTTGTCGCCAGCACTCACCACGCCAGCCGGCAGCTCCACGCTGTCACCTTGCACCTGCACAAATTCCAGCGGCACCACGGTGTCCAGCTCAGGCGGCATGATGGCGCCTGTCATGATCTTGATGCATTCGCCGGCGCCCACACGGCCCACCCAGGCCTTGCCCGCAAAAGCGGTGCCCACCACCCGCAGCGCCAGCGTTTGGTCGGGGCGCAACTGGGTGCTGTTAAACGCAAAGCCGTCCATGGCCGAGTTGTCGTGTGGCGGCACGCTGATGGGGGAGATCACGTCCTGCGCCAGCACGCGGCCCAGAGCATCAAACACGGACAGCATTTCGGTCTCGGTGACGGGATCGATCAGCTCTGCAAGGAAGTCGGTGACGCGCTCGGCACTCAGAGCCTGGGGGTCGTAACCCTGCAATTCGGCGGCTATCTGGGCAATGGTTTTCATGGCGCAACTCAGGGCTTTTCAGGGGTTTTCCAGCGCATGCAGTTCGGCCAGCGTGTTGGTGTTGCAAAACGCCCGGGCATCGTCGCCCGGCAAGTTGAAGGGCACCAGCACCGTCATGTGCTGGTCGGTCCAGCCGTCAATCTTGCGCCCACCAGCTTGGATAAAAGCGACCAGACTTTCCAGCAGCCCTACGCGCATCAGGCAAAACACCGGCTGTGCGCGCAGTTGGCCGTCCTCTTCCAGCGCGGCGGCCATGGCAATTTCGGTGGTCTCGTTTTCAAAAGCCTGCGCCAGCCGCTGTGCCAGGTCGAATGGAAACAGCGGTGTGTCGCAAGGCACCGTGAGCAAGTACGGCGTTTCGCAGCGTTCCAGCCCGGTCATGAAGCCAGCCAGCGGACCCGCGTAGTCGCTCAGCGTGTCAGGCCACACGGGGGCGCCAAAGGCTTCATAGGCCGACAGGTTGCGGTTGGCGTTGATCATCAACTCGCCCACCAGACCGCCTTGTTGCATTTGCAACCGCAGCACGGTGTGCAGCGCCAGCGGGGTGCCGTGAAAGTTTTGCAGGCCTTTGTCGACGCCGCCCATGCGGGAGCCTCGGCCTCCCGCCAGCACGATGGCGGTGATTTCATGGTTGTGGATCATGAGAAGTCTCGATGAGAAAAAACGGTGTACGAAGGGGTGCCTTGTTCAGCGCACGCCGCGGAACCGGCTTTGTGGGGCCACCAGCGTGGTCGCCCGGGGGGGGGGGGGGGGGCGCAAAGCGACGCAGGGGGCGCATCTACCCACCGATGTAACTCATCTCGACGCGTCGGCCGCCCGTGGACGCGTCAGGTGGCAGGCTCGCACGCAGTTCGGAATAGCGGTCGCTGCGGCGGTGCCAGATGGCGGCAATGGCGCTGGCCAGTTGCTCGTCGGTGGCGTTGGCGCGCACCAAAGGTTTGAGGTCGTGGCCTTCGTTGGCGAACAGGCACAGATAGAGCTTGCCTTCGGTGGACAGGCGGGCGCGGTTGCAGTCGCGGCAAAAGGCCTGTGTGACGCTGCTGATGACGCCAATCTCACCAGCGGCCACATCGTGCTGGCCATGGGCGTCGGCGTAGCCCCAGCGCTCGGCGGTTTCGCCTGGCGCGGAGGGGGCAAGCTGCACCAGCGGCAGTTCGCTGTGCAGGTGTTTCACCACATCGGCGCTGGGCATCACCTCGTCCATGCGCCAGCCGTTGGTGGCGCCCACGTCCATGTATTCAATGAAGCGCAGCACAATGCCCGTGCCTTTGAAGTGGCGCGCCATGGGCAATATCTCGTGATCGTTGGTGCCGCGTTTCACCACCATGTTGACCTTGATCGGCCCCAGACCCGCCGCTTGCGCGGCCTCAATGCCCCGCAACACGTCGGCCACCGGATAGTCGACGTCATTCATGGCTCGAAAGACCGTGTCGTCCAGCCCATCCAGGCTGACCGTGACGCGCTGCAGGCCCGCCGCCTTGAGCAACGCCGCTTTGCGTTCCAGCAAGGAGCCGTTGGTGGTCAGGGTGATGTCCAGTGGCTTGCCTTCGACCGTGCGCAAGGCCGCCAGTTGTTCGATCAGGATTTCAATGTTTTTGCGCAACAGCGGCTCACCACCCGTGAGGCGAATCTTTTGCACGCCGTGCGCCACAAACTGGCGGGCCAGCCGCGTGATTTCTTCAAAGCTGAGCAGCGCGCTGTGGGGCAGGTAAGGGTAGTCTTTGTCAAAGACCTCTTTGGGCATGCAGTAACTGCAGCGGAAGTTGCAGCGATCGGTCACGCTGATGCGCAGGTCGCGCAGTGGACGGCCGAGTTGGTCGCCCAACAGACCAGTGGCGGCAATGGGCACGGACGGGAGGGTGGCAGGGCGCGATGCAATGCGCTGATCTACCAGAGGAATGACGCGTTCAGACATGACCTGATTATGGTTGAGGCCTGACCCGAATGCGGGGACGCACCCATGGACGTTGGGGTTTCACCCGGTGGGCGCGGCGCTGTCAGCTGGCGCCAACCCGGGTGTAGAGGTGGGCGTTTTGTTGCAGCCAGTTTTCAGACAAGTGGCTGGATTGCTGGCTGGGGTGAAAGTCGGCACGAAAATAAGCGCGCCAAGGCTGGTAACTCTGGCGCAGCAGGCCTTGGCGGCCCAGCAGGTGTCGCCAACCGCTTTTCCAGGTGCTCCAGCGCCACAGCGTGCCGTCTCGCTGCAGGTTGTTCAGCGTTTGGCGCAGCGTGTCGGTCAAAAAGATGAACGTGACGCGCCGCATCCACCTCACGCGCCAGGCGTGGCTGCCGTCCAGCGCCTGGTACAGGTCGAAGGCGGTGCATTTGTGTTCGGCCTCTTCGGCGCTGTGCCACAGCCAAAGCGCTTTCAGGCGCGGTTCGCAACCGTCCAGCCGCTGCGGGTGTGACAGCATCCATTCGGCGAACAGCGCGGTGAAGTGTTCGTTTGCCGCGGTGATGGCCAGACCGTGGCGCGGATCGCTGCCTGCAACCAGACTCAAGCGCTCGCGGGCGCGCGGCTCCCAGTCGTTCACCAGGCCATGTTTTTCGATTTGGGTGTTGAAGAGCGCGTGGATGCGGCGGTGGGTGGCTTCCTGGCCCACAAAACCTTGCACTTCAGTTTTGAAAGCGCGCTGCTTTTCTTCAGGCAGCGCCTGGAGCCCCGCACGCACCGAGTCGATGAAAAACTGTTCTCCGACGGGGAAACTCATGGACAGCGCGTTGAACCACGCGGTCAGGAAGGCGTCGCCATTGCACCAGTGGCGGTGCACCGGCTTTTCGAGGTCGATCAACAAGCGTCGGACAACGAGTTCGGTCATGTATGTGGTGCTTCTTCAAGGTGGTACCTTTGGGTACCGATGGGCGACATGTTGCACGCCCAGGGCCAGCGTGTCAACGGGGAAAGTCCGCTGGGGTCGGTCAGCCTGGTGTTGCTGACGCCGCCTAAGATCTGGCGCATGAACACCGTTGCAGCGCTTGACCACTTGAAACAACTGGAACATGAACACCGCACCCGGCTGCTTCAGGCCATGGCCACGGTGGCGGCCGACAAAGGTTTGGCGTTGACCACCATCGCCGACATCGTGCGCGCGGCGGGCGTTTCAAAACGCACGTTTTACGAGCATTTCGACAGCAAAGAAGCCTGTTTCCTGGCGCTGTACCGTGCCGCCAGCGCATCGGCTTTGCGCACGCTGCGTGAAGCGCTCAAGACCGATCGGCCTTGGCAGACTCAGATCGAGCAGGCGTTAGACGCCTATTTTGAACACTTGGCGGCGGGCCCAGGCCTGGTTCGGGTGCTGTTCGTCGATATTCACCACCTGGGTCCCGAAGGCTTGCGCGCGCGCCGCGAGGTGATGCAGCAACTGGCAGACTTTATGGTGAGCACCGTGAACGGTGCGGCCTTGCCCAGCGCCACACCGCTGCGCGCGATTTCGCCAGCCATGGCCATGGCCGCTGTTGGCGCTATCAACGAACTGGTGCTGCAAGCCATAGAACAAGGGAACGCCGCTCACTTGAAAAATCTCTCCCTCGGTGCTGGGGAGATTGTGCGGGTGCTGACCCACGCCGACCTCGCCGGGCTCTGACGCTGACTCAAGGGGGTTCGTAAAAACGGCCCGCATGTGCGGGCCGCAGTCGTTGCAGCGCAGCGGTATCAAGCCATGGGCAGCAGCGGCACGATCAGCAGCGCCACGATGTTGATGATCTTGATCAGCGGGTTGATGGCCGGGCCGGCCGTGTCCTTGTAGGGGTCGCCCACGGTGTCGCCGGTCACGGCAGCCTTGTGCGCCTCAGAGCCCTTGCCGCCGTGGTGTCCGTCTTCGATGTACTTCTTGGCGTTGTCCCAGGCGCCGCCGCCTGTGCACATGGAGATGGCGACGAAGATGCCGGTGACGATGGTGCCCATGAGCAGGCCGCCCAGCGCCTGTGGGCCGAGCAGCAGGCCGACCAGAATTGGCGCCGCCACCGGCAGCAAGCTGGGGATCACCATTTCCTTGATGGCGGCAGTCGTCAGCATATCCACCGCGCGACCGTATTCGGGCTTGGCGGTGCCCTCCATGATGCCCGGTATCTCTTTGAACTGGCGGCGTACTTCAACCACCACCGCGCCTGCAGCCCGGCCCACGGCTTCCATGGCCATGGCGCCAAACAGGTAGGGAATCATGCCGCCGATGAACAGGCCCACGATCACCATCGGGTCGCTCAGGTTGAAGCTGACCTGGTGGCCATGGGCTTCTAGCTTGTGTGTGTAGTCGGCGAACAGCACCAGCGCCGCCAGGCCAGCCGAACCGATGGCATAACCCTTGGTTACGGCCTTGGTGGTGTTGCCCACAGCGTCCAGCGGGTCGGTCACGTCCCGCACGCTGCTGGGTAGTTCGGCCATTTCAGCGATGCCCCCGGCGTTGTCGGTGATGGGTCCGTAGGCGTCGAGCGCCACCACGATGCCGGCCATGCTGAGCATGGACGTGGCAGCGGTCGCAATGCCGTAGAGACCAGCGAGCTGGTACGAAGCCAGAATGGCGACGCAGACAAACAGCACCGGCCAAGCGGTGGAGCGCATGGACACACCCAGGCCGGCAATGATGTTGGTGCCATGCCCGGTGGTGGAGGCCTGGGCGATGTGCTTGACCGGTGAATACTGTGTGCCGGTGTAGAACTCGGTGATCCAGACCAACGCGGCGGTCAGCAATAAGCCCACAGCACACGAGGCCCACAGCCGCCATTGGCTGCCTTCGGCGGTGATGGCGTTGTCCGGCATGATCCAGGCGGTTGCGAACCAGAACGCGATCAGCGACAGCACGCCCGCAATGGCCAGTCCCTTGTAGAGCGCCGGCATCACGTTTTTCATGCCGGGGCTGGCCTTCACAAAAAAGCAGCCAATGATGGAGGCGATGATGGAAACACCGCCCAGCACCAGCGGGTACAACACGGCCTGCATGGGCGCTGCCGACACCATCAGCGCACCCAGCACCATGGTGGCAATCAGGGTGACCGCGTAGGTTTCAAACAGGTCAGCGGCCATGCCGGCGCAATCACCCACATTGTCACCCACGTTGTCGGCAATCACGGCTGGGTTGCGCGGGTCGTCTTCAGGAATGCCGGCTTCCACCTTGCCCACGAGGTCGGCACCCACGTCGGCGCCTTTGGTGAAGATGCCGCCGCCCAGGCGCGCAAAAATGGAGATGAGCGACGAGCCGAAGGCAAAACCGATCAGCGGGTTGAGCAGTTTGGCCAGGTCTCTGTCGGGGGTGAGGTTGCCGTTGCCCACCAAAAACCAGAAGAAGCCTGCCACGCCCAGCAGACCCAGACCCACCACCAGCATGCCGGTGATGGCACCGCCGCGAAACGCCACGTCCAGCGCCGGGCCAATGCCTCGGGTGGCCGCCTGCGCGGTGCGCACGTTGGCTCGTACCGAAATGTTCATGCCAATGAAGCCACAGGCGCCCGAAAGCACTGCGCCCAGCACAAAGCCCACAGCGCTTTGTCCGTCCAGAAAGACCCCAATCAGGACCGTCAGCACGATGCCGACGACGGCGATGGTTTTGTATTGCCGGGCCAGATAGGCCGCAGCGCCCGTCTGAATGGCCCCCGCAATTTCCTGCATGCGGGCGTTGCCCGCGTCTTGCGAAAGAATCCAACTGCGGGACCAGAAGCCGTAGGCCACCGCCACCAGCCCGCACACCAGCGCAAATATCAGCGCAGATTGTCCAACCATGTATTTCTCCTGCTCGCTTTTGACTTGGAGGGGGCAACGCCTGTGGGTCATCCCCGCTGCGTTGCTTCCTCGTGTCCTGGAGCGTTCGCTGCTGGGCGAGCGTGCAGGGCGATTGGCCAACGGGTCAAATTTAGCGGGTATTGCGTGCGCTGGGTACCGCCTGTGCGACGGAAGTAAGCCTGGAATCAGTAAAATCAGGGTAAATCCTAGGCGTTGCACGGTCCACACTGTCACGTGGCCTGCGACCGGTGCCAAGGTGCCCCAAGGGCCGATCCGTTCTCAACCAACCTTCAGACTCACAACATGTCCCTCGACAACGTCACCCCTGGAAAAAATGTCCCCGACTCGTTCAACGTGATCATTGAGATCCCGATGAACGCCGACCCGATCAAGTACGAAGTGGACAAAGAAACCGGTGCGATTTTTGTTGATCGTTTCATGAGCACCGCCATGCACTACCCGACCAACTACGGTTACGTGCCCAAGACCTTGTCTGGCGACGGTGACCCGGTGGATGTGTTGGTGATCACGCCTGTGCCGCTGATCCCCGGCGTGGTGGTGCCTTGCCGTGCCATCGGCATTCTGAAAATGCAGGACGAAGCTGGCGAAGACGGCAAAGTGCTGGCGGTCCCGATCGACAAGATTCTGTCGATCTACACGCAGTGGCAAAAGCCCGAAGACCTGAACCCCATGCGCCTGAACACGATTCAGCACTTCTTCGAGCACTACAAAGACCTGGAGCCAGGCAAGTGGGTCAAGGTGATTGGCTGGGAAGGCAAAGAAGCCGCCCACAAGGAAATCATCGACGGTATTGAGGCTTACAAAAAAGCCCAAGCCTGACACTTCAGGGCTTCACGCGTCAAAAAAGCACCTGTGCGGGTCACCGCACAGGTGTTTTTTTTGGTGCGCCCAGCATGGGCTCACACCTGCGGGTGCAAGGCCCGCTGCGGGCTGGTCACAGGGAGCAAAGTGAAGCGCAACTGCGTGAGGGTGGCCGAGCGTGGGAAGGAAGCGTGGAGCGTGAATCGCGAGCCGATGGACAAGAACCCCACAGAAGGCGCTGCCGGGCAGGGCGAGCGGGCCAGAAACCGCAAAGCTCTTGTGAGCAAGGCAAGGCAAGGCAAGGCAAGGCACGGTGGCGTGGATGTGGCGGCTGTGCGATGAAGGTGTGCGTTCTGACCTGGGGATATCTCGCCTGTGCCGGAAAGAGCGACGGCCTGGCCGGAGCGAGAAGTCAGCAGAGGTCGTGGTAGCGCGGGTACGAGGCCCTCAAGGCCGGATGGGCAGTGTGAAGGACCGAAGCAATGGGAGGGCAAACCCCCTTGGTTACCGGAAGTGAAATGCCCCAAATGTTCGCGTCAGCGAAGCTTGCCAGAGTGGTGGACAGGGTGAAGCCCGAAAGGCCGTGGCAGAAAGGAAGCAGAGGAATCAGAGGAATCGGTCCCGCCGAACCAAGACAAGGCAAGCCTGGGCGTCGGGTCGGGTGTAACGACAACGCTGACGACCTCAACCATTGCACCAGCCCGATGCGGACCCGCAAGCCGGGTGGTGTGGGAGGGGTGGAGCCAGACGGCTCCCCTCTATCCCGATGACCAGATTGACGGGCGAAACGGCGCGGTCAGGATGCGGCTGCGTCTATGTCGCCGCGGTATTCGATCTTGCCGCGCACGCGGGAGCGCGGATGCATGTCGATCATTTCGTCGTAGCTGGCATCGCCCAGCAAGGTGGCGGAGCCGGTGATTTCGAGCGCTTTGCGCGCAATCACCGTGCCAATGACCTTGCCCTCAATGAACACGTAGTCGGCTTCCAGGCGGGTGTTTTCAATCACGCCGGTGGCGCCCACATGCAGCGTGCCGCCGCTCTCAAACGTGATGTTGCCTTTGAGCAGGCCATCCACCTTGATACCTTGGTCTTGGGTGGTGTGGAAGTTGCCGTCAAATACGGCGCCCTCGGCAATCAGGCTGGTGATGGCGCTCAGACGCTCAACGGGGACCAGGCGGGTGGTGGCGGGGTTTTGGCTCATGGGGTCAGGGCTCCTTGCTGTGCAACCAGTTGTCGGGTTTGAGAGAGGGGTCTTGGACGGCTTGGGTGGCCGCCGGCGTGTCGCCTGCTGCAGTTGACGGGAAGGGGCTCGGCGACCAACTTGGCTCCCGGCGCAGCGTGATGGCGTCGGCGGCCGTTTCGTGGGGCCCTGTCGCTGCTGGCGCATGCTGCGAGGCGGCTGGTGCGGTCGGCTGTGCAGGCCTGTCCTGTTTGCTCACAGCCAGCGCCTGGTGCAGGCCCGGCAACAGCCAGAGCCACACCGCCACAGCCGCAGTGAGCACCAGAAACAAGGGTAATCCGTAGCGCCAGAAGGCCCACAGCATCCAGCGCAGCGCCAACCGGCGCCGGCCCACGCGCTGATCGCGCTGCCAGCTGGCGCGGAGCGCCGTGCGCAGCAGAGCCTGGGCATCGGGCACGTGGGCCGGTGCGGCAGGCGGTGCGGGTGGAGCCGAGCGCGACCACAACATGGGTATACGGCAGGTCTGTCGGCGGATTCAGCGGGCGCTGACGCTGGGTGCCACGCGCTCCAGCGTGGCGTTCAGGTCGGCGCCGTTCACCTGAATGCGGCCGTAGCGCACCAGGCCGTGCACGCTGGCGGTGTCGTGCAAGGACACCTCGCCCGGGCCTGAGTCCAGGATGCCGTCGGTGCGCCCCATGACGGCGATTTTTTGCGCGGTGATGTCGCCTTTGACCCGTCCGGTTTCGGTGACCACCACCGAAACCAGGGCGCCAGGCGCCTGTGTCAGGTTGCCTTCAAACGTGCCCGCGATACTGCAAGGGCCACGGAGTTCGGCATGGCCAACGAAGTGCAGGCCCTCGGCCAGCATGCTGCGCGCTTGGCCACCGTCGGTACCATCGATGGGCATCACCGATTGCACCTGGGGGTGCAAAACCGGCATGTGGGCTGGCTGGGTTGGTGGCATGGCGTTGCCCACATCCACCTCCATAGATGGGTTCGGACCGCTCCCGTCGCAGGCATCGGCAGCTTGGGGTTCGGAAGCGAAAGCTTCTTCGCCGGGTTGCAGTGGGTGGCTGTCCATGTCCTGTTCCAGGTGGCGGTCGGGGTGGAGGTAGCGGTCGGCTTTCATGGCGGGGATGCTCCTTCAGGTCATGGCGGATCTGGCAGCACATCGTGCAGCACCGGGAGGTTGTCACCCTTTTTAAGCGTCTTGAACGGGCCTTGCAAGTCGGCACCCTCATAAAGTTGCAGGCGCCTGGCCATCAGCGTGCCCGTGGCTACGCCCGTTTTTGACACATAGGCCATGCCCTGGCATTCCAGGCTGGTGTCGTGGGCGCTGGCGCCGGCGGCACCCAAGCGGCCAAACAGGTAGGTGTCGCCCGACACGCGGATACGACCCCGCACGACACCGCCGGTCCACACGATCAAGCGACCATTGACGCGGATATTGCCCGCAATTTCACCTTGCACCAGCAAGCCGCCTTCAAAGCTCAGATCGCCACTCAGTTGGCTGCCCGCCGCGACCCGGTTCACCACGTTCATGGCAATGGGGTCGATGGTGAGCGTGTCTTGTGGCGTTTTCACGTCCATTGCATGAGCCCCCAGAAAACTGCTGTGGCGAGCAGGCTGGACACCCCGAGCGTGGCGAGCCACAGGGCGTGGCGCTCCAGCCAACGCCGCACCCGGGCGGGCCGCTGGCGGGGTTGGCCGACGCGGTCACAGGCATGGCTCATGACGATCCATTCTTTCCAGACGCGACTCAAACGGGTGTCTGCATTGATCAGATTGACTTCGATGCCGGAGACCGGAGCACTGCTCGGATCCAGCCGGCACCCCAGCAGCACCGAAAAAGGGGCTCCGACAATGGTCTGGGTGAAGAAGGCGTCAGTCTCGTTCATTTTCGACGTAGTTTAGCGACCGGCTCCTGCGTGGCAGGGAGAGCCTCACCACCTCGCCAGGAATGTTGCTGCCATGAGCAGCCTGTCATGCTGCGGTGGGAGGCGCGAACGGCGTCCGCAGCGCCGGCAAGCCCTTCATGGGGTTGCGCTGTGCCAGATGATCCAGGTATTGCTGGATACCTTGGTCTTCCCGTTCCAGAAACCGCTCCACCGCTTCGGCGAAGGATGGGTGAGCCAACCAGTGCGCGCTGGTCGTCTTGACGGGAAGCAGGGCGCGCGCCATCTTGTGCTCACCCTGTGCGCCACCTTCGAAACGGGTGTAGCCGTGCGAGATGCACCAGTCCAGTGGCTGGTAGTAGCACGCTTCAAAGTGCAGACAGTCCACGCGCTCCAGCGCGCCCCAGTAGCGCCCGTAGGCCACGCGCGCCTGCGGGTCGATGCCAATCAGGCTGCTGGCCAGGGGGTTGCCGTCTCGCTCGGCAATGAACAGCAACCAGTGCTCCGGCATGGTCTGCGCCATGCGCTGAAAAAAATCTCGGTTCAGGTAGGGTGCGTTGCCATGCTCACGGTAGGTGCGTTCGTAGCAGCGGTAGAAAAAGTCCCAGTCCACTGCACCTATGGCGGTACCCAGCGACCAGCGAAATACCACCCCCGCCTCAGCCACTTTGCGTCGCTCTTGCCGGATCTTCTTGCGCTTTTCTTGTTGCAGGCTGGCCAGAAAATGCTCGAAATCCTGAAACTTCTGCGGCTCTGGGCCCGCCAGGCCAGCCCCCTCGGTGGACAGCGAACCCCTTGCGGCATCGGCCAAGGCAGATGCCGGGGCGGTGGCGAGTGTCGGGGCCACATTCTTCCAGTGAAACTGCACCGTGTGGCGCAGCATCATGCCTGCGGCTTCGCAGGCCGTCACGTCTTGTGGCTGGGCAAACAACAGGTGCAAGGACGACAGGTCGTCCTCGCGTGCGAGGGCCAGCAGCGCCTGAACCAACGCGGTTCGTGCCCCCGTGTTTCGGGCCAGCAGGCGTGCACCCGGGACGGGGGTGAATGGCACTGCCACGAGGGCTTTGGGGTAGTAATCCAACCCGTGTTGGGCGTAGGCATTGGCCCAGGCCCAGTCAAACACGTATTCGCCGTACGAATGGTTCTTCAAGTACAGGGGGCAGGCCGCGTGCAGGTCGGCCCCTTGCCACAGGGTGACGAACCGGGCTTGCCAGCCAGCCGGGTGCTGTGCACAGCCGCTGGCATGCAGCGCGGCCAGGTAGGCGTGGGCCATAAAAGGGCTCGGGTCCGTCTCCAGGGACAGCAGGTGGTTCCAGGCGCCGGCCGGGATGTCCAGCGGTGAAGAAAAGACCTGGGTGACATAATCGTGCGAGCTCACATTTCAGCCCTCAAATGCCTGCCCGCAAGGGCTGTGTGCAGGCGGGCGGAGAGCCGGTTCTGTTGCCTGATCCAATGCCCGATTCCGTTCTACTTCCAGACTGCATGACACTTCCAATTTGCGTGGCCCAGCTCAATTTTGTGGTGGGCGACATGGCGGGCAATGCCCAAAAAATCGTTGTCGCTGCGCATCAGGCCCACGCGCGCGGCGCACGGGTCTTGCTCACGCCGGAACTGGCCCTCTGCGGTTACGCGGCTGAGGACCTTTTTTTGCGGCCTGCGTTCATCGACGCCTGCGATGATGCCTTGAAAAACATCGCCCTTCAGACCGCAGGACTCAAAGGGTTGCACATTGTGGTCGGGCACCCTGCGCGGGTGCCGGAGCCGGGTTCTGAGGTTCGGCGCGAGCGCAGTGTGTCGGTGGCGACCTTGCACAACGCCGCGAGCGTGTTGCTGGACGGGGCCGTGACCCACACCTACGCCAAGCGCGAGTTGCCCAACTACCAGGTGTTTGACGAGCGGCGCTACTTTGTGCCAGGCCAGGACACCTGCGTATTTGAAGTGAATACCGCCGAGGGGGCTCCGGTGCGGGTGGGGGTGCTGATTTGTGAAGACGCCTGGTTTGACGAGCCCGCCGCTGATGCCCAGGTCGCCGGGGCAGAGGTACTTGTGGTCATCAACGCTTCGCCGTTCCACACCGGCAAGGGCGGTGAGCGCGAGGCGGCCATGCGTGGGCGTGCGCGGACCACAGGCCTTCCGCTGGTTTACGCGCACCTGGTGGGCGGGCAGGATGAGGTGGTCTTTGAGGGCCGCAGTTTCGTGATGTCGGCAGACGGTTCGCTGGCCGGTCGTGCGGTGAGTTTTGAAGAAACCCTGTTTGACTGCACGTTGCACCGCCAAGGCGCTGGCTGGACAATTGAAGCCAGCACCGATCGCGACCACAGCGCCGATGCCGACCTGTGGCATGCCCTGGTGCTGGGCGTGCGCGACTACATCGGGAAAAACGGTTTTCCCGCGGCACTGCTGGGTCTGTCGGGTGGCATCGACTCGGCGCTGGTGCTGGCGATCGCGGTGGATGCGCTGGGCAAAGACCGGGTGCGTACGGTGATGATGCCGTCACCCTACACGGCCGACATTTCATGGATTGATGCGCGCGACATGGCTGAACGCCTGGGCGTGCGTTACGACGAGATCGACATTGCGCCGCAGTTTGAAGCCTTCAAGGCCAGCCTGGCGGGCGAGTTTGCCGGACTGGCCGAAGACACCACCGAAGAAAACCTGCAGGCCCGCATCCGCGGCACCTTGCTCATGGCCCTGTCCAACAAGTTTGGCGGCATCGTGCTGACCACGGGCAACAAGAGCGAAATGGCCACCGGTTACTGCACGCTGTATGGCGATATGGCGGGCGGTTTTGCCGTGATCAAAGACGTGACCAAGACGGCGGTGTTTCGCCTGGCGCGCTGGCGCAACGCGCACGACCCCTACGGCACCGGTGCCAACCCGATTCCCGAACGCATCATCACCCGCCCCCCCAGCGCAGAGTTGCGGGCCGACCAGAAAGACCAGGACAGCCTGCCTGAGTACGATGTGCTTGATGCAATCATTGAGCGCTACATGGAAAACGACCAGAGCCCGGCCCAGATCGTGGCCGAGGGCTACAGCGCAGCCGATGTGGAGAAGGTGGTTCGTCTGATCCGCATCAACGAATACAAGCGCCGTCAGGCACCGGTGGGCGTGCGGGTGACGCACCGCAGTTTTGGCAAAGACTGGCGTTATCCGATCACCAGCAAATACCGTGCTTGAACACGCGGCCTGGCGACACGCGTTGGGCACCTCAAGGGCGGTGTACCCGGGCACCGTCTGCCAGCTCCCGTGGCGGGTGGATCACCAGGCTGTCCCCTTCGGACAAGCCTTCCAGAATTTCAATGTCGCCGTCGCCCTGCAGGCCCGTGGTCACCGCTGTGAGGCGGGCTTTACCCCCGTCCATGCGAAACGCCTGCGCCTCGCCGTTGTGGCGAAACACGGCGCTGCTGGGCGCTCGCAACGTGTCGGCCACTTCGCGCAGCACAAAGCGCGAGTGCACGCGGTAAGCCTCCCCCAGGCGTGCCCATTGTTCGTGAGGGCTGGAGATGTCGATCACCACCCACACACGTTGCTCTTCCACGCCCAGCGCCGACGTTTTGGTGAAGGCGCCTGGCTCCACACGGCGCACGCGGCCTTGCAACGCAGGGCCATCGCCCCAGCGCAGCAGCGTCACCGCCATGCCGGACTGAATTTGTACGGCGTCGGACGACAGCACATCCACTGCCACCTCCAGTGCCGCAGGGTCGCCAATCTCCATCAACGCATCGCCAGGCATGACGGGACGGGCACTCTCCACGGGCCGGCGCAGTACCACCCCGTCCACCGGGGATGTGATCTGCAGGGCAGCTGCAGACAGTGCGCCAGGGCCGCCCACGGCCAGGGCGGCGCGGGCAGCCTCCAGTTGGTGGGCTGCAGTGGCTTGCCGAAAGTGGGCGCTCTGCGCCTCCAGTTCGCTGCGCCGCCAAGCGGTTTCGGCTGCCAGCAACCCCTGTGCCGAAACCATGCCCTGTGCCGCCAGCGGACGCAGCCGTTCGGCTTCAACCTGGGCCTGTGCTGCAATGGCCTGGGCCGAGCGGGCTTCGGCCTGCGCCGATTGCAGTTGCGCTTGCGCAGCGGCCAGCCGGGACGTGGCTTCGGCGCGGCTGCGAGCGTCCAGCGTGGGAGCGGCCACCGGATCCAGCATCACCAAGACCTGCCCGGCGCGCACCGGATCTCCGGGCGCCAGCGTGATGCGGCGGGCCATGGCCGCCACCGGTGCGGTAATGGCATAGGGATCGCGAAGACGGGTGAGGCCTTCAGCTTCGAGCGTCTGGGTCACCGTGCCGCGTTCCACCTTGGCACTATCCACCTTCAGGCTGCCCGGCCACAAGGCCATCACGGTCAGCGCCAGCGCCACCAGCAACAACAGCGCGTAACGGAACCATCGGGCGGTGGGGTCGTTTGTCATGTTCATTCCCGTGTCTTCAAAACGGCCACCAGGTCGAGTTGATCCAGTCGGCGCAACACCAGCCAGGCTGAAAGGCCTGCGGCCACCAGCAACACCGCTCCTGCCATGGCGAACCCGGACGGAAGCAGCACCAGGGGAATGCGGTACAGGTCCGACTGCATGCCCCAGACCAGCAGGGCGCTCATGCCGTACCCCATGGCAAAACCGGGCACCAGCGCCAGCAGGGTAAGCGTGCCCAGTTCGCCCAGCAGCAGGGCCCGAACTTCGCGCCGCGTGTAGCCCAAAATGCGCAGGCTGGCCAGGTCGCGTGAACGCTCGGCCAGGGTGATGCGGGCCGCGTTGTACACCACCCCGGCGGCCATGCTCGCAGCCATGAGGGTGGCGATGAGCGTGAAGGTCAAAATGTTTTCGGCCATGGTGTCGCGAAAGCTGGCGATGCTGGCGTTGCGGTCGCTCACCGCCACGATCCGTGGGCGCTCTCGCAAGGCCGAAACCACCGCCGGGCGTGATTCAGCCGGCACCTTGAGCCAGGCACCCGACACCAGGTCGCCGTCTTGGCGCAGCCGGTTGAGCCACCTGCGATCGGTATAGGCGCCCACACCCAGGTATTCGGTGACGGTGGCCGCCAGCGGCAATTGCAGCGTTTCGCGGCGGCCATCCAGAAATTCCACGTCCAGCAGGTCACCTGGCCGAACGGCCAGCAATTCGGCCAGGTAGTCCGTCAGCAACAGACCCTCGGCGGGGACGCGCACAGGCTGAAGCGAAGCGTCGAGCACGCGTTTGAGATCGGCGGATTCGCTCAGTCCTTGCAACGCGGTGCTGTAGCTGCGGTGCCCATTGCGCAACTTCACGGCGCTGGCCCTGAAGCCTTCGACGGATTGCACGCCTGGAATGGACCGCAGTTCGTTGATGGCGCGCGCGCTGGCGGGCTCGGCCAAGGTCACGGTGAGGTCGTCGCGCTGGGCCAGGCCAAATTGCACGGCAATCATTTCTTCAATCGCGTCTCGCTGCAGGTTGGACATCACCAGAATGCCGCAGGCCATGCCCATGCCCACAATGGACATCAGCGAGCGCAGCGGGCGCCGCTCCAGGTTGCGCACCACCATGCGGGCGGCGGCGTCCAGCAACTGGCCAGCGCCCATGCGCTCGGTGAGCGTGCGGCGGTACACCGCAGGCGCTTCGGGGCGCATGGCCTCGGCCGGTGAGAGTCGAAACGCCCGCAGCAGGCCCTGGGCCGTACCCAGCCCGGCCGCCGCCACTGCAAAGCCCACCGCCATCGCCCACACCATCGGCTCCACCGACCACTCCAGAAAGGGAAATCGGTAAAAACGCATGTACAGGTCGGCCATGCCGCGACCCATCCAGGCGCCCAAAGCCAAGCCCGGCAACACGCCCACGCCCACCATCAGCAGCACCAACTGCGCGTAGTGCAGTCCCACCTCCCAGCGGCTGTAGCCAAACGCCTTGAGCACCGCGATTTGCTCGCGCTGGGTACCGATCAGACGGCTGATCACGACGCTGAGCAGAAAGGCCGAGACACCCAGAAAGATGCCGCTGAAGAGCCGGGCCATGGTGTTGAGCTGCTTGAGTTCCTCGTCCAGGAATCGGTGCGACATTTGCAGGTCGCGGTCGTGGGCGCCCAGGCCGCCGTAAGGCTTTAGCAGCCGGTCCAGCGGATCTATCACCTGGTGTGCAGGCGCGTCGGGCTGCAGGCGAATGCTCAGCTGGTTGAAGGCGCCGTCCAGATCGAAGACGCTGGCCAGTGCCTCGCGCTGCATCCACACAATGGCGAAGCGCTCGAAGTCGGGAAACACGTCACCGGCGCGTATCTGGTAGATGAATTCGGGCGACAAGCCCACACCGCTCAGGGTGAGCCGCTGACGGCGTCCATTCACGATAGCGGTGAGGCCATCGCCAGGGTGCAGGCCATGGGCCTGGGCAAAGGCTTCACCCACCACCACCTCCCAGGCACGCTCGGGCAGCCGGCCTTCACGCAAATAGATCTGGTTCAAGTCGTCGTCGCCCGGTTCCGGCAATGACACCACCTGCGCTGTGACCGCCTGGTCGTAGCCGTCCACCTCCAGGTTCACGCCCGCCACAATGCGGGCCTGCACCTGCGCCACACCGGGCAGGGTGCGCACCTCGTGCAGCAGTGGCAACGGTGCACGCTTGAGTTGTGCGAACACATCGGCAAAGCGGTAGGTCTCGTAAAATCGCGCCCGGGTGTCCGACAGCGCCTGGTGGTTGGTGACGGCCATCACCATGGTGGCGATACCGCCAACGACCACCAGCGCAATGGCCAGTGACTGGCCGCGCAGTTGCCAAAAGTCGCGCCAGAGTTTGTGGTGCAAGGCTTTCACCAGTGCAACTCCGCCGCTGGCCTGGGCTGCGCATGGCGCTCTTCGCGGGCGATCGCGCCGTCGCTCAGGTAAATCACCCGGTTGGCCATGGCCGCGATGCCCACGTTGTGGGTGATGATGACCGTGAGCGCGCCGGTTTCCCGGTGAATGTGCTCCAGCGCCTGCAACACCAGCACACCGGTGGCCGAGTCCAGGGCACCCGTGGGCTCGTCGCACAGCAGCACGGCGGGGCGTTTGGCGATGGCGCGTGCGATGGCCACGCGCTGCTGTTCGCCGCCCGAGAGCTGGGCCGGAAAATGATGCCGGCGGTCTGCCAGCCCCACCAGCGCCAGTGCATCCAGTGCGGGCATAGGGTCCTCGGCAATGTCGGTGACCAGCTCCACGTTTTCCAGCGCCGTCAGGCTGGGTATGAGGTTGTAGAACTGAAAAACGAAGCCCACAGAGGCGCGGCGAAACCGGGTCAAGGCATCCTCGTTGGCGCCGGTCAGTTCGTGGCCCTGGCAAACCACCCGGCCTTGGGTGGGCGCATCCAGACCACCCAGGATGTTGAGCAGGGTGGACTTGCCGCTGCCCGAAGCGCCCAGCAAGACCACAAATTCGCCCGCGTAAAGATCCAAGTCGACACCCCGCAGCGCCTGCACGGTGACCTCACCCATGGTGTAGGTTTTGGTCAGGCCGCGCGCATGAAAGACTGGCACAGCCTGAATTTGAGGCATTGACTCCATCGCGGCAGTTTAAGTTGGGTGGGTCGTGCTGCGGTTGATCTCAGACAAGTCATGTCCACAGACCCCGGGTTGAACGCGCCGGTGCGGTGTGCGTGATACATTTTTAGGATCACCGTTACCACGCACCCTGGAGCTGTTCGCATGAAGCAAATCACCGCCATCATCAAACCATTCAAACTGGAAGAGGTGCGCGAGGCGCTGGCCGAGCAGGGCGTGACAGGCCTCACCGTGACCGAGGTGAAAGGCTTTGGCCGTCAAAAGGGCCACACCGAGCTCTATCGGGGTGCCGAATACGTGGTGGACTTTCTGCCCAAGGTGAAGCTTGAAGTTGTGGTGAAGTCGGACGACGTGGACCGCTGTGTCGACGCCATCATTCGCGCAGCGCACACCGGAAAAATCGGCGATGGCAAAATTTTCGTCACCTCGGTCGAGCGCGTGGTCCGCATTCGCACCGGGGAAGAAGACGAAACGGCGGTTTGAACGCCCGAACCGTCAGATGGTTTCCAGCCGGGGGGCGGGTGACAAGCCCGCCTCCTGCACCAGTTCTGGCAACAACTGCGCTGCCCTGATGCCCACCCGAATCAGATCCATCTGCCATGGGCTCATGAACTGCTGCTCGATCCCGGCGTGCAGAAAGGCCAGCAAGCTGTCGTAGTAACCGGCTTCGTTGAGCAGGCCGATGGGCTTGTCGTGGTAGCCCAGTTGGCGCCAGGTCCACACCTCGAAAAATTCCTCGAAGGTTCCGATGCCGCCAGGCAGCGCCAGGAAGGCGTCCGCGCGCTCGGCCATCATGCGCTTGCGCTCATGCATGGTGTCCACCACATGCAGTTCGGTGCAGTTGGTCTTGGCCCACTCTTTCTCCACCAGCGCTTTGGGAATGATGCCCACCACGCGACCACCCGCGTCCAGGGTAGCCTGGGCGGTGATGCCCATCAGGCCGTTGCTGCCGCCGCCGTAAACCAGCTGCCCGCCATGGCTGCCGATCCAGTGCCCGACAACACGAGCGGTGTCGGCAAACGCGGGCTGGACACCCGGACGGGAGCCACAATAGACACAAATTGAAAAGTTCGGGGTGCTCATGGGGCGCTCATGGGGCGATGCAGTTGGTGGGGCATGTCAGAAAAATCGGGCCCAGAGCGCTGCGGCCCAAACGCCTGCACACAAGACCAGGCTCAGCAGCACTGCGGCACTGCCCATGTCCTTCGCCCGTTTGGACAGGCTGTGCCAATCGGGGCCGATACGGTCGATGGCGGCCTCGACACTGGAGTTGAGCAGCTCAACGATCAGCACGATCAGCACCGCGCCGGCCAGCAGCACAACCTCGACCCAGCTTTGCCCGACCCACAGGGCGAGTGGCAACATCACAACCGACACCGTGGCCTCTTGCCGGAATGCGGTTTCCTTCCAGCCCGCGCGCAAGCCAGCCAGCGAATATCCGAACGCGTGCCACACACGACCGAGCCCGCGGCGATGCTTCTGCGCGTCGGTCGCTTCCTGCGGGGGGGTGTGTTTTAGGGGCGGACGACTGTGCATGTCAGCGCTGCCAGAACTTGCGCCCCTTGGCCGGTTGGGCAGGCTTGTGGTGCACCAGGCGCGTGCCTGCCAGCGCGTCATGCAGAAACTGCCGCTGCGGATGAAAGCGCGCCAGCAGTGCCCAGACCACGACCCAGCCCAGCAAGATCACCGTCAGCTCGCCGCCCGGCAATCTGAAGTAACCACCCGCTGCCAGTGGCGGAAGGAACCACATCCAGGACCACACGTAGCGCACCAACGCTTTGGACCGTGAGAGGCCATGCCCCTGCCGATCCACCACCCGGATGTGCCAAGTCTTCATGGCCAGTGTCTGTCCTTTGGACCAGAACCAGGTGAAGTAAAGCGCCAGCAACAAAAAGACGTAGGCCTGCAGGGCATACCGGTTGTTGACTGCGTCCTGCACCGGCGCCAGAGAAGGCACAAGGTGGCCGACGGCAAAAACCAACCCGAAAAGAAAAAGCCCCGTTCCAAAGATCACCCCAAACAGGAGTGCGCCTTCGTACATCCAGCAGGCCATGCGGCGTACCAGCGGGGGCGCCATTGGCAGTCCCTGGGGAGCCTCGTCCGGGGCAGATGTGGGCGTGTTGCGCGCAGCGGGGGAGGTGGTCATGGTTGCAATGGGGATGCGTGAAGTTTGCCAGCTGAACCTGAAGCGAGGCTGAAGCCTGAAGCCCGGTAGGGTTGCGAAAAATCAAAGTGGATTGTCGCATTGCAACAAAATCGCCGATTTTTCGGGCTGGGGCGCTGGACGAGCCCGGAAAACGACCTTGCTGCAGTGCGATAATGCGCGCTGCAATTCAAAACACGGCAAACGGGTCAGGGTCCGGCGGGGTATGTGTCCGCTCATGTCCATTGGCCTCAAGTCTCAACACCGCTTCACAAGAGCTGGCGTAGAGGCACCCAAGGTTTTTCGTCAGAGAAATTCTCGAAAGGTTCATCATGGAAATCAACAAGGCCGAACTGGCCTCAGCCGCTGCTGCCACCCCTGCTGGCGCAGCCACCCAAGAACTCCGCGGCGCAGAAATTCTCGTCAAGGCTCTCCAGGCCGAAGGCGTGAAGTACATCTGGGGTTACCCCGGGGGTGCTGTGCTGCACATCTACGACGCTTTTTACAAGCAAGACACCATCCAGCACGTGTTGGTGCGGCATGAGCAAGCCGCCGTGCACGCCGCCGACGGCTATGCCCGTGCCACGGGTGAGGTGGGTGTGTCGCTGGTCACATCAGGCCCTGGCCTGACCAATGCTGTCACCGGTATTGCCACGGCCTACATGGACAGCATTCCCATGGTCATCATCAGTGGCCAGGTGCCCACGGCCGCCATTGGCCTGGATGCCTTCCAGGAGTGTGACACCGTCGGCATCACACGCCCCATCGTCAAGCACAACTTCCTGGTGAAGGACGTGCGCGACATGGCCATGATCATGAAGAAGGCGTTTCACATTGCCCGCACCGGCCGCCCTGGCCCCGTGGTTGTTGACGTTCCAAAGGATGTGTCCTTCAACAAGACGGCCTACGCCGGTTACCCCGAGTCGGTCGAAATGCGCTCGTACAACCCGGTGCGCAAAGGCCACGGCGGTCAGATCCGCAAGGCCTTGCAGTTGCTGCTTTCAGCCAAGCGACCCTACATTTACACCGGTGGTGGTGTGCTGCTGGGCAATGCGGTGCAGGAACTGCGCACCTTGGTTGACCTGCTGGGCTACCCCGTCACCAACACGCTGATGGGCTTGGGCGCTTATCCCGCGTCTGACAGGAAGTTTCTGGGCATGCTGGGCATGCACGGCACCATTGAAGCCAACAACGCCATGCAAAACTGCGATGTGCTGTTGGCCGTGGGCGCGCGTTTTGACGACCGCGTGATTGGCAACCCCAAGCATTTCGCGTCGGTGGATCGCAAGATCATTCACATCGACATCGATCCGTCGAGTATTTCCAAGCGCGTCAAGGTGGATGTGCCGATCGTGGGCGACGTGAAAGACGTCTTGACCGAGCTGATCAACATGGTTCGCGAGACCTCCACCCGTGTCGAGCCCGCAACGCTGTCTTCCTGGTGGGACACCATTGAGGGATGGCGCTCGAAGGATTGCCTGAAATACGACCGTGGCAACACCGAGGTGATCAAGCCGCAGTATGTGGTTGAAACCCTCTGGAACATGACCAAGGACGCAGACGCTTACGTCACGTCCGACGTGGGTCAGCACCAGATGTGGGCCGCCCAGTACTACCGCTTTGACGAGCCGCGCCGCTGGATCAACTCAGGCGGCCTGGGCACCATGGGCGTGGGCATTCCCTATGCCATGGGCATCAAGCTGGCGAAGCCTGAAAGTGAGGTGTTCTGTGTGACCGGTGAGGGTTCGGTGCAGATGTGCATCCAGGAACTCTCTACCTGCCTGCAGTACAACACCCCGATCAAGATCATGGCGTTGAACAACCGCTACCTGGGCATGGTTCGTCAGTGGCAGGAAATTGACTACGAAGGCCGCTACAGCCACAGCTACATGGACGCGTTGCCCAACTTCGTGAAGCTGGCCGAGGCCTATGGCCATGTGGGCATGCTGATCGAGCTGCCGCAGGACGTGGAGCCCGCGCTGCGCGAAGCCCGCAAGCTCAAGGACCGTACCGTGTTCATGGACTTCCGCACCGACCCCACCGAGAACGTGTTCCCGATGGTCAAGGCCGGCAAGGGCATCACGGAAATGCTATTGGGCTCAGAGGACCTCTGACCCACTTACCCTGTTGCGGACCCCTTTGGGTCTGCGGCAGCCCCTGACGAATCTATTTGCAGCCAAGCCTGCGCATTACCGTGCGCAGGGGAGGGCTCAGAAAAGAGGAATCCATTCATGAAACACATCATCGCTGTCTTGCTCGAAAACGAACCGGGCGCTTTGTCCCGCGTCGTGGGGCTGTTCTCCGCCCGCGGCTACAACATCGAGTCGCTCACGGTGGCTCCCACGGAAGACCCCAGCCTCTCACGCATGACGATCCAGACGGCCGGGTCGGACGACGTGATTGAGCAGATCACCAAGCACCTGAACCGCCTGATTGAAGTGGTCAAGGTGGTCGATCTGACCGAAGGCGCCTACACCGAGCGCGAGCTCATGATGGTGAAGGTTCGCGCGGTGGGCAAAGAGCGCGAAGAGATGAAGCGTATGGCAGACATCTTCCGGGGTCGCATCATTGATGTGACCGAGAAAAGTTACACCATTGAGCTCACGGGTGACCTGAGCAAAAACGACGCGTTCCTGGAAGCCATCGACCGCTCGGCCATTCTGGAGACGGTGCGTACCGGCGCCAGCGGTATCGGCCGAGGTGAGAGAATCCTGCGCGTTTGAGTTTTTCAGGGCTCAGCCATTTGCCCGTTCGGGCTGAGCCTGTCGAAGCCCCTGTGTGTGTCTGGCACCCACCGGGGTCCCGAGAGCCCTTCGACAGGCTCGCGAAGAACGGCACTAACCCAAAACCATCCACTGGAGCAAAAGATGAAAGTTTTCTACGACAAAGACTGTGACCTGTCCCTGATCAAAGGCAAGACGGTCGCGATCCTCGGTTATGGCAGCCAGGGCCACGCCCACGCACAAAACCTGAACGACAGCGGCGTCAAAGTCGTGGTCGGTCTGCGAAAAGGTGGCGCATCCTGGGACAAGGTCGGCAAGGCTGGCCTGACTGTCATGGAAGTCGATGAAGCCGTCAAGGCCGCGGATGTGGTCATGATCCTGTTGCCCGACGAGATGATTGCTGAGGTCTACAACAACAACGTTGCTCCCAACATCAAGCAGGGCGCTTCGCTGGCCTTCGCACACGGTTTCAACGTCCATTACAACCAGGTGGTGCCCCGTGCTGATCTGGATGTGTGGATGGTCGCCCCCAAGGCGCCTGGTCACACCGTGCGCAACACCTACACACAGGGTGGCGGTGTGCCCCACTTGGTGGCCGTGCACCAGGACAAGAGTGGCAAGGCCCGCGAACTTGCCCTCAGCTACGCCATGGCCAACGGTGGCGGCAAGGCCGGCATCATCGAAACCAACTTCAAAGAAGAGACCGAGACCGACCTGTTTGGCGAACAGGCCGTGTTGTGCGGCGGTGCCGTCGAGTTGATCAAGATGGGTTATGAGACCCTGGTTGAAGCCGGCTACGCGCCCGAAATGGCTTATTTCGAGTGCCTGCACGAGCTCAAGCTGATCGTCGACCTGATCTACGAAGGTGGCATCGCCAACATGAACTACTCGATCTCCAACAACGCGGAGTTCGGTGAGTACGTGACCGGCCCCGAGGTGATCAACGAAGAGTCGCGCAAGGCCATGCGCAACGCCTTGAAGCGCATCCAGAACGGTGACTACGCCAAGATGTTCATCCAGGAAGGCCGCCTGAACTACCCGAGCATGACCGCCCGCCGCCGCAACACCGCCGATCACCAGATCGAAGTGGTGGGTGCCCAACTCCGCGCGATGATGCCCTGGATCGCCAAGAACAAGCTGGTTGACCAGACCCGCAACTGATCGCTTCGGCGGTCCACGCAAAGGCCACTTCGGTGGCTTTTTTTGTGCGCCCGGCACGGACATACTGGTTCGGGTCCAAGTTCGGCCTCCCGCCGCAGGTCGAACACCGAGAAGAAAATGAAAAGCAGCGGCATGAGAGCGCGCATTTCCAGCATTTCCAAGATGATGGCTGTCCCACCATGCCGATCACTGGCGATAGTCCCAACAAGAGTCCAGCTGTCCACGCCGACACAGCCCAGTGGGTCAAGTTTTCCGATCTGACCCACTGCTGGTGAGATCCCGAAAGCGAATTCCCCCCCCTGCATCAGATCAACCTACTGCGGTTGGTCTGGATCGAAGGCCTTGCCAGTCTGGCTGGCAAGAGCGTGTTCGATGTGGGCTGTGCTGGGGGCATTCTGTCGGACCCCATGGCTTGCACAGGCGCCCTGGTCTCAGGGTATCGACCTGTCCACCCATCAGCGCCCAGGGTGGCCCGGTTGCAGGCCCTGGAGGCCGGAACGGCGAACGTCAACTACCGGGAAACCAGCCCCGAAGCGCCTGCCCAAGAGCAACCGGCCAGCTTCGACCTGGTGACCTGTGTGGAGATGCTGGAGCCTGTCCCTGATGCCGCATCGGAGATGCGGGCCATTTCAGCACCCATCAAGCCTGGGTGGTGGGTATTCTTTCCCACCATCAACCGCAACCCCAAGTCGTTACATTTCGCCATCGTCGGTGCCGAATATGTTCTGCAGATGCGCCCCCAACGGCACGCACGAATGCGCCAAGCTGATCCGCCGCAGCGAGCTGGCCAGTGAATGCCGTGATGCTGGCGGGGCTGCCCGAACTGGCTGCAGCGGGAATCGTGGTCCGGGGTGACCCCACGCCCTGGCCCAAGCCACATTCTGAACCCCTGCGCCTGGCGGCAAGCCGACTGGGTATCAGACCGGACGCCTGCATCTGGGTGGGCGTCGACGAGCGCGACATCGTGGCGGGACGCGCGGCTGGGATGTTCACCGTGGCCGCGCGCTGAGGCCACCAGGGCGCGGTTGGTGAAACCTCGCGCCGGGGTGCCGCCGGTGCAGAAGTTCTTTCTCCCCTGCAGGTCTTGACGTTGCTCCAACAGCCTTGAACCGATAGGATCGATTGGGGTTTGGAGGGCGGGCGTATGGGGCGGCGAGACCGTTTTGTCTGGTCACGGATTGCACGCGTCGCACCGCTGGGGATCGGCGAACAGGGCATCGGTGCGCTCGCGGGTCGCGCGATGGGTGCACCGCACGCAGCCGTACACGTCGGCCCGGGGCTGGCGGGTCGGTGCGCCGCAGTCGCGGCACGGCAAACCGGCGACGCGCTCGACGGGCCAGAAGCCGGGGGCTGCGCAGGACGGGCAACGCGACAGAATACGGGCAACGAGGTCGTGTGCGGCGAGCTGGATCATGTCCATGCGGGTGGGATTGGCGTGCGCCCGCAGGTCGGTCTCCAGGAACACCCGACCGCCTTCCGCCTCAGATTGCGCCCAGTGGAAGGCCGTTTCCAGGTCCGCCCAGTCGGCGATCCCTTTGCGGTGGCGGGGGTCGCTCTCACCCTCGGGTCGCACGACGAGCTGGTGGGCGGGAAACCCCGCCTGCCGGGCGAAGGCCGCAGCCGCGGTCCAGGCGCAAGTCAGGAGGTGTGCGTGGCTCGCTCGGCCTTGGGCAAGACCGACGATCTCGATCCCTGATTCGTGGTCGAGGAAGACGAGAAGCTCGACGTTCCAAGGCATCGCGCCGAGCATCGGGTCGGGACCGAAGGCGCCCTCGCTGGCCAGTCCGAGTGGCAGACCAGCCAGTTCCATGCCGATGCGGGCCTTCTTGCGCGCGGCCTCCAACTGTGTCCCTGTTCGGGGAATGTTGCGCGTGAAGGTGCCAAGCTGATCGGTGTCGTAGCCACTGACCCGTTCCACCAGGCAGCCCAAGGCCGCTTCGATCACCGGCGCGATCACCCGTTCTTTGCCGTGCTGGGTGAGCAGGGCGACGCGTCTGCCCAGGTAGGGGCTGCCGACTGTCGGGTCATCCGTCACCGTGCGTTCACCCCAAAATGGCACGCAGACGCGGTGAAGCCTCTCGGGAACGTGCGCGGGGCATCGCGAATGGACATGAAAAAAAGACGTTCAAACTCATGCCCCTGTCGGTGGAAACCTGCGGTACCAAGCCCCGTAGGCCCAGCAGGCCGCGCAGAACGACAGGGCCCACTCCGCTGTGGAGAAGATGATCAACGCGATGCTGGGCACGACCCAGAGGTCGCTGCCCGCCGCGTAGAGGCCCAAAGAAACCGAACTGGCGAAGAACAGCACCTTGTTGGCGAACATCTTGGCGCCCGCATCTTCCAGCCTCCCGGCAACGCCGAAGCGCCCGAGCACGGTCTTCCACAGCAGGTGCGATGGGCAGCGGTGGTGCCCGATGAAGCCGCGAATGGCCCCCTGCAGGACCAGCAGCCCCAGCAGCCACGGCGATACGACCAGAGCCAGGATGCAGACGAGGGTGGTGCCCAGGGCCTCGAAACGAATGACGTTGGACCAGACGCGCGGGATGTCGAAGCGAAGCATGGGGGCCACCTGATGATGGAAACAACCTGGATTTTCCAGCAAAAAACGCACTGGTAAAGTCGATTATTCCTGATCGATGATCCGAAAAAATCGTCACATTGACGCCATTTCCAAGTCAGCGGCAAGGCCGATCCATCAAACGGGCGCTGACCATGGCGCGAAGCCTCTGTCTTGCCATCTGGCACCCAGGGGAAGCTTGTCTATCGGCCTTGGATCTCGCCATGGAAAAAAGCAGACCTGAAACATCGTCTACTGGGGCATCGCCCTGGTGCTGCTCATCAGCCCGCAAGACATCGGGCCGTCGGCGGCCCAGGTTGAGGTGGTTCCCTGCAGCGAGTTCGAGAAAGCGCTCGAGGAAGACCGCATCACCGGTCAGTTGAAGCAGACCGAGGGCCGCAAGACCACGCTGGTGGCTAACCGGGTGGAGCCCGATCTGGCCGAACGGATCGACCGGCCCGAGCACCACGGCGTGCCATTCAGCCGCGTCGTCGAGAGCACGCTGCTGCGCGACCTGTTGTCGTGGGTGATCCCGGCGCTGGTCTTCTTCGGCCTGTGGATCTTTCTCATGCGCCGCTTCACCGATAAGCAGGGCACGGGGAGCTTCATGGCCATCGGCAAGAGCAAGGCCAAGGTCCACATCCAGACCGACACCGGCGTCGACGAGGCGCGCCAGGAACGCGAGAATGTGGTCGACTTCCTGCGCCATCCGCAGGCGTACGGGCGCCCGGGCGCGCACATTCCCAAGGGCGTTCTGCTGGTCGGCCCGCCGGGCACCGGCAAGACCTTGCTCGCGAAGTTGGTGGCCAGCGGCGCCAAGGTTCCGTTTTTTCGATTTCGGACAGCGAGTTCGTCGAGCTGTCCGCGGGCGCAGCCGGTGACCAGGCCAAGGCCAGCGACATCGCGCGCGACTTGGTCAGTCGTTACGGCATGGACAGAGGCCTGGGCTCTGCCGCGCTCAAGGCGCAGCGCTCGACCCTGCCCGACCTGTCGGCCGCGTTCGGCCAGAGCGACCCGACTCTCTCGGAAGACACGCGCCGGCGCATCGATTAGGCGATCCGTGCCCTCGTGATGGACGCCTTCGCTCGCGCCACCGCGATCCTCGAGCTGACCACGGACCTGAAGACGGCCTGACCCGTGCATTGGGCAGCGTCGATCGTGATCGGCCCATCATGGCGCACCTGACGCAGATCTTGCTGTTCCTGGCGGTGGCGGTCGTGCTGGCCTGCCAGCGCCTGCAGGTCCCCCCAGCCTGGGCTACCTGCTGGTGGGCGTCATCCTTGGGCCGTACACCGTGGGTCCGCCCATTCCTGTGCCGGCGTTCGAGGCGCTGGCCGGGTTCGGCGTGCCGCACCCCGAACTGCCGTTGCCGGGGGTTGCCGACGTGACGGCACCGGTCGTGATCGGCGGCTAAGGCCGCGTCGGGCACACGGTGGCGGTGCTGCTGCAGGCCAGCGGCGTGCCCTTCATCGCTTTCGACACCGACCCCAAGTGGGTCGTGCAGGGTCGAGCCGACGGGTACACGGTGGTCTATGGCGAGATCGCCGCCCCGGCGCTGCTGGCGGCGATCCACGTCGAGTGCGCGGCGCGGGTTTCGTGCGCCGCCTCGCTCTGGGAACGACCTCCGGCGGCTGCTGCGCACGACGCGCCGACCGCTGCTCGTCGTCAAGCAAGAGGCGCGCGAGCCCTGTACCTGCGTGCTCGTTCCGGTGGACTTTTCCCCATCGTCGGCGCAGGCACTGGTGCTGGCGATCATCGAGCAGGAGCAGGAGTCCGACGGCGACCTGATCGTCATCGGCAAGCACGGTCAGAGCGTCGTCGAGGACTGCCTGCCCGGCAGTGTGACCACACGTGTGCTCGCCGAGTCGGTTGGCGACGTGCTGGTGTCCACCGCGCGCGCGGCATGACGGTTGTGTCCGGTCCGGTAGCATGCACACCTTGCGCGCCGGGCCTGCTGGTGCGAGCCGGCGCAATACGGTCGGCACCCGCGCGAGGCTGGAGCGTTGGTGATAATCAAGCGGTGGGTTGCCGATCATTCGGGGATCGTGGGAACGATCCCGTCGGGAGTGCCTCCGAATGACGTCTTTGATGCGCTGGCCCCGCTATTGCCCGTTCCCATCGACTTCGCGGGGTTGACACCCGCATGCCACCTGGAGTCCACGTGCCAACCGAACAGAAAAAACAGGTCATCGCCATGTCGCGCACCACCACCGCTGCCACGCCTCGCGGCGGCGACCGGATCGTTGCCCCTGGCAGCTCACGCCTCGCCGACGGCATGGCGTTCCTGCGTGAATTCTTGTCGCGCCCGCTGGCTGTCGCCTCCGTCGCGCCGAGTTCCGTCTTCCTCGAGCAGCGCGTGGTGCAGGCGGCCGCTCTGAGCGATGCGCGCGTGGTGGTCGAACTCGGTCCCGGCACCGGTGGTACGACGCGCGCCTTGCTGCGGGCCATGGCGCCACAGGCGCGGCTGCTGGCGATCGACTTGAATCCACGCTTTTGCGAACGGCTGCGGCAGCGCATCGCTGACCCGCGACTCGTCGTGCAGGAGGGCAGTGCTGTGGATCTGGCGCTGCACCTCAAACACTGGCAGCTGTCGGCGCCGGATGTGGTCGTCTCGGGCATCCCGTTCTCGACACTGCCGGTCGACGCCGTGCAAGCTGTCGTTGCGTCCATCAAGGACTGCCTGGCACCGGAAGGCCGCTTCGTCGCCTACCAGTTACGCGCCCACGTGGCCGACTATACCGAGCCGCACCTGGGTGTGCCCCAGGTCGACTGGGAGTGGCGCAACCTGCCGCCGATGCGCGTCTTCCGCTGGGTCAAGCCCGCTGCTTGAATCCGATGGAAACGACGCCGTGCGAGCAATGGTCGGACCGCACGGCGTTTGTGCTGGCTGCGGTCGCCTGCGCGGCCGGCCTCGGCAAACCCCGGGCGCTGTCCGCATCGGTCAGCCCGGCGGGGGAGCGGTGCATGGCTTCCCCGTCGCTGAGAGACTGAGAATCTTCCGCTCATGCCGAGCCACCGCTTCTCCCCTTGGTGGCCGATGCTCGTGTTGGGCGTTTTGGCCGTGACAGGCCTGGCCGCCCAGGCGTTCGATGTCGTGGATCTCCGTGTGTGGCTCGAATGGGCGCGCAGCCTGACGGTTCACTGGTGGTTCGTCGCCGTGCTGCTGCTGCTGCAGGTGCTTTTCTTCACCTTCGCGCTGCCCGGCTCGGCTCTGCTCTGGCTGGTCGCCCCGCTCTACGCACCGGGCCCGGCGACGGTGATCCTGACCGTGGGAGGCTGCGTCGGCGCGCTGGGTGCGTACGGGTTCGCGCGCCAGCTCACCGGCGCGGCGCTGGCGCAAATCCAGGGCAGCCGTGGGTTTCACCTGATGCAGCGCGAAGGCGGCTTCCTGCTGCAATGCGCACTCCGTCTGGCGCCCGGATTCCCGCACTCGGTGATCAACTACACCGCTGGCACGCTGCGGCTGCCGTTGGCGCCCTTCCTGGCCTCGGCGGTGATCGGCTTTGCCCTCAAGTCCGGGCTGTACAGCCAGACCATCCACGCCGCCCTGGCCGCCGACAAACCGGCCGATCTGCTGAACCTGCAGACCCTGTGGCCGCTGCTCGCCGCCGTTACCGTCGTGCTGGCCGCTCGCGCCTGGGCCGGGCGGCGGCGGCGCTGAGGGCAGGGCCGTGCGTGCCGCTGTCCCTGCAGGCACGGCCTTGATTGAGCCAGCGCATCCAGGCGTCGACCTGATCGCCGCTGCCCCCGGTGCCGTCGGAACCATTGTTGCGAAAAGGTCTCCCATATGCAGAATAGGTGGAAGGGTCGATTCTGTGGCGCCTGCGGCATTGCATGCGGGTCCTGCATCGATGTCGGCTGCGTTGCCGGTTCAACCAGGAGAAAACAAATGAAGATCGGTGACGACTGCGACGGCCATGCCGCCTTGCGCAAGATTCGGGTGGTCACGCAGGCCGCGACCGTGGGTGCCCTGCGCGGCGCGGTCGCGCTGCCCGCCCGCACGGCGCCGCCTGCGCAGGGCCAGAGCGGTCACTACCGGGCCTACAAGCCGCGGCCCTTCCCGCGCGAGGAACGCGACAGCGTCACCCTGCTCTTCGGCGGTCTGCACTGGCGCGCCGAGCACCTGATGCAGGCCGCCATGGAAAATCTGGGCTACCGCGTCCAGGTGCTGCCAACGGCCACGCGTGCCGACCTGCTTACCGGTCGCGAAGTCGCCGACATCGGCCAGTGCTGCCCGACCAGCTTCACCACCGGCAACCTGGCCAACTTCCTGCGCGAGCAGACCGCGCGCATCGGCGCGCAGCGCGTGGCGCAGGAGTACATCTACGTCACCGCCGGCGCCTGCGGGGCCTGCCGCTTCGGGCAGTACCACCAGAGCTACGAACTGGCGCTGCGCAATGTCGGACTCGATTCGCTGCGCATGTTCCTGCTGGCGCAGAACGAACTCGATCAGGGCGCGGCCCAGGGAGGTGGCCTGGAGCTGAACCTGCCCTTCACGCTGGGCGCGGTGTGGGCGGTGCTGCTCGCCGACGTGATACAGGACCTGGAGTACCAGAGCCGACCCTACGAAAAAATTCCCGGCCAGACCGAGCTCGTGACGCAGGAGGCGGTGGCCTATCTGTGCGAGGTCTTGCGCGCGCGGCCCGGGCGCGGCGCGCGTTGGGGCGCGCAGTGGGGCGCCGCCGCCTGGCACCTGTCGACCGGCTACTTCGTGCGCGCGCTGCGCGAGGTGCGCCGCCGCTACGACACCATCGAACTCGACCGCCTGCGCGTCAAGCCGGTGGTGAAGCTCACCGGCGAGTTCTACCTGCAGACCGTGGAGGGGGACCCGAACTACAACATCCACCGCTGGCTCGAGGCCGAGGGCGCCGAGGTCTACCCGGCCGCGGTAGCGGTGTGGCTGGACTACCTGCTGCGCTTCGCGGGGCAGGAGTTCGAGGAACGCATCGGCATCGAGCGCGGTGCGCGCCTGAAGTACGCCGGCATCCGCGTCGGCCAAGGGCTGCTGCGCTGGACCTACGGGCGCATGCGCCGCGCGCTGGCCGACGTGCCGCGCGAACTGCCCGAGCAGGCCGAGCTGAGTCGGCTCGCTGCGCCGTACTTCAACGCCCGCATGAGTGGCGGCGAAGGCGACATGCTGATCGGCAAGGCGCTGTGGGCGCACCTGGGCAAGAAAGCGCACATGACCTGCGAGCTGTCGCCCTACGCCTGCATGCCCAACACGATGAGCATCGGCGCGATGGCGGCGGTGCTGGGCAAGCATCCCGATCTGCTGTACGCGCCGATCGAGATCAAGGGCGACGCCGAGGTGCATGCGCTGTCGCGCTGCCAGATGATCCTGACCGAAGCCAAGAAGCGCGCCCAGCACGAGTACGCGTCGGTGCTGGAGCGCATCGGCATGACGCACGACGAGGTCGCCGCCGCCGTCGCGGCCCGGCCCGAGCTCTCGCGCGCCACCTACCGCGTGCCGCACCACGGCGTCGTCGGCACCGCGGCCAACCTGGCGCTGCACGTGGCGAAGGAGCGGCAATGACAATGAAATTCGTCGGTCTGGACATCGGATCCACCACCGTCAAGGCCCTTGCCGACGAGGGCGGCGTGGTGCGCTGGCGCGACTACCGGCGCCACGACACCCGGCAGGCCGAGACGGTGCTCGACTTCCTGCGCCGCATGGAGGACGAATGCGGCCTCACACCTGGTCGCGACCGCATCTTCATCACCGGATCGGGCGGCGGGCTGATCGCGCCGCTGGTCGGTGGCCGGTTCGTGCAGGAGGTGGTGGCGGTGGCCGCGGCGGTGGAAAAACTGCACCCCGAGGTCGGCTTCGTCTCCGAGATCGGCGGCGAGGACATGAAGACGCTGTTCTTCACGTCCGGCGGCGACGGCAAGTCCAAGCAGGTCTACATGCAGTCGGCGTGCAGCGGCGGCACCGGCACCTTCATCGAAAAAACGGCGCGCAAGCTGCAGATCGCGCCCGAGCGGCTGGCGGCGATGGACTACAGCGGCCGCACGCTGCACAAGATCAGTTCCAAGTGCGGCATCTTCGCCGAGGCCGACGCGAACACGCTGGTCAAGAGCGGCGTGCCGGTCGAAGAGATCATCGCCAGCCTGTTCGAGGCCGTGGTCTACCAGAACCTGGCCACGCTGACCAAGGGCAACACGCCGATGCCGCAGGTGCTGCTGCTGGGCGGGCCGAACCTGTTCTTCAAGGGCTTGCAGCAGGCGTGGCGGCACCACCTCGCGCGGCTGTGGCGCGAGCGCCATGTCGAACTGCCCGCAGGGGCGAGCCCCGAGTCGCTGATCGTGGTGCCCGGCGACGCGCTGTACTACGCCTGCATCGGCTGCGTCGAGATCGGCCACGGCGAGGCGCCGCAGGTGGGTGTCTATACCGGCACCGAGCGGCTGCGCTGGTGGATCGAAGAGGGGCAGCACGAGCACAAGGCGCGCGAGGGCGCCAAGGGGCTGGTCGCCGACGCACAAGAACTCGCCAGCTTCATGCACAGCTACGGCACGCCGCGGGCCAGCCTGCCCGCTGTCGCGCCGACGCAGCTCGGCGCACCGGTGGCGGTCGGTTGCGACTTCGGCAGCACAACGGCCAAGGCGGTGGTGCTGTCGCTCGCCGGTGACTTGCTGGCGAGTTGCTACGCACCCTCACACGGCAACCCGATTGAGGACGCCAAGGCGCTCATGCGCGAGGTGCGCGGCGCCGGCTTCGAGCGTATCGCCGCGCTCGGCGTCACCGGCTACGGCAAGGACCTGCTGAAGGACATCGTCGGCGCCGACGTCGCGGTGGTCGAGACGGTGGCGCACGCGACCTCGGCGCTGCGCTGCTTCCCCGATGCCGACGTGATCTGCGACGTCGGCGGCTGCGACGTGAAGATCATGCTGCTGCGCCAGGGCACGGTGGCCGACTTCCGGCTGAACTCGCAGTGCTCGTCGGGCAACGGCGCCTTCCTGCAGGGCGTGGCCGAGCGCTACCGGGTGCCGCTCGACGAGTACGCCGAGCGCGCCTTCGAGGCGCGCTCGGTGCCGGCACTGGCCATGGGCTGCGGCGTGTTCCTGCAGTCCGACATCGTCAACCAGCAGCGCAAAGGCTGGTCGCGCGAGGAGATCATGGCCGGGCTGGCTGCGGTGCTGCCGCTCAACGTCTGGGTCTACGCGGGGCAGATCCAGAACCTGGCCGCCGCCGGGCGCAAGTTCGTGCTGCAGGGCGGCACCCACCGCAACCTGGCGGTGGTCAAGGCGCAGATCGACTTCATCCGCAGCAAGGTGCCGGACGCCGAGGTCGTCGTGCACCCCCACGCGGGCGAGGCCGGCGCGATCGGCGCCGCGCTGTGCGCGATCGACTGGGCGAAGTCCGGCGCGCCGACGCGCTTTCGCGGCTACGCGCTGATCGAGTCGCTCGAGTACACCGCCACCACCAACGAGCACACCACCTGCCACTGGTGCACCGTCAACTGTCGGCGCACCTTCATCGACGTGCGCATCCCCGGCGCCGCCGGGCGCCCCTGGAGCCTGGTGCCGCTCGATGCGGGGTGGGAGCGTGTCATCAGTGGCCACACCTGCCCCAAGGGCCTGCTCGAGGACCTAAACGAGATGAAAGTGGCGAAAGCCCAATTGGAGGAAGCCCGCCGTGCCCACCCGAACATTGCTGAACTGGTTCGAGACGCCGCCTTCAAGCCCACCCGCGTCGAGCTCCACAGCGCTGACTGAGAAGCCTGCGCCTGCCGCGGCGGCGCCCAAGGACCGCGGGCTGCTGCGCGTGGGCATTCCGCGCGTGCTCAACATGTGGTCGACGCACCAGTTCTGGATCGGCTTTCTGAGCGCTCTGGGCATCGATCCGCGGCGCATCGAGTTCTCGTCCGACACCTCGGAGGAGCAGGGGCGCAGCCACGCCATGGGGCGCGGCACGGTGGACTGCTGCTACCCGGTCAAGTGCATGTCCGGGCATTACGGCGAGCTGCTGGCGCGCAGCAAGCGCAAGATCGACATCCTGTTCGTGCCCATGATCTACACGCTGCCGTCCTTCCTGGGCACTCACGTCACCGCCTCGCTTTCGTGCCCGCGCGTGATGGCGGGGCCGGAGAACATCAAGGCCGGCTTCCTCAAGGAGCGCGACGCCTTCGCCGAGGCCGGCGTGCGCTACGTCGCGCCCTTCGTCTCGCTGGCCGACCCGCCGGTGCTGCCCAAGCAGCTGCACGCCGGCTTCAAGGACGCGATGCCCGGGCTGACGCTGGAGGAAACCCGGCGCGCGGTGGACGCCGGCTTTCGCGCGCTCGAGGCCTGGGACCGGCGCCTGCGCGCCCGATCCCGCGAGCTCCTCGAGCAGTGCGCGCGCGCGCAGCGCCCCTGCATCCTGGTGCTGGCGCGGCCCTACCACATGGACCCGGGCATCGGCCACGAGATCGAGACCGATCTGCAGGCCCGCGGTTACCCGGTGCTGTGGGCGCAGCACCTGCCCACCGACGACGATCTGCTGCACTGGATGTTCGACGCCGACATCGCTGCGGGCCACATCCGCTCGCCGCTGGACATCCACGACGTCTGGCCGTCCTCGTACAGCGCCAACACCAACGAGATCCTGTGGGGCGCAAAGTTCGCGGCGCGCATGCCGTGGATCGCCTGCGTGGTGCGGCTGGCGAGCTACGAATGCGGCATGGACCAGCCGACCTACTCGCCGGTGCAGGCCATCGTCGAGCGCTCGGGCACGCTGTTCTTCTCGTTTCAGGACCTGGATGCGACCAAGCCAGCCGGCTCGGTGAAGATACGCGTCGAGACGATTGCGCACTACCTGGGCACGCGGGCCCCGGACATCATCGCGAAGAAACTCGCCGTGAACCCGAGCGCGTGTCCGCTGATCGAGCCGCCATGACCGGGCGCGGACCGCATGTGTCGATAATCCCGGGATGATCCTGGACACGGCAGTTGACCGCGCTCTTTATGCTGAAAAGGCCCACGAACATGGACGATGTTGACCACGGTGGCGCTCACCTAGCGGGTGACGGCGCTACAGACCCGATTGAGCCGCCAGGCAGTGCGCTGGCCGCGTTGCTCCTTCTTGCTGGCAGTAGCCAGCGGCGTCGTCGCGCCTTGCCAGCACACCCCCTGACAGCCCACTCGGGCCTGTCCAACTGCCGTTTCTAGGATGATTCAAAATCCTGTGCGCCGTCAGGTCCTGCTGGCCGCGGTCATCATTGCACTGGCGGCCTTGCTGTGGGCTTCGGCGTCGCTGCATGCGACCTTCATCGACGCGCTGCAGTTCAGCAAGGACTACGTCGAGAGCCAGCCGCTGGTCAGCCGACTGGCTTTTGTTGTGCTGGCGGCGCTCTCGGCGATGCTGGTGCTGTTCTCCAGCATCGCGGTGGTGCCGGTGGCGGTGTACGCCTGGGGCCAGGGCGAGACGCTGCTGCTGCTCACGGGCGGCTGGTTCTTGGGTGCCAACCTGGCCTACCTGATTGGCCATCTTTTCGGTCGCCGCGCCACCCTGTTCTTCGTCCCCGCAGAGACGCTGGACCACTACGCCGAACTGCTGTCGGTGCGCATGAGCGTGGCCGAGGTCGCGCTGCTGAAACTGGCCCTGCCGTCGGAGATGCCGAGTTTCGCGTTGGGCATCATGCGCTACCCGCTGACGAAGTTCTGGCCGGTGCTGCTGGCCTCCGAATTGCCGTTTGCGCTGTGGGCGGTGTACCTGAGTGCGGCGCTGATCGAAAACCGCTTCGCGGCTTTCGTGGCCGTGCTGCTGGCGGGGCTCGCCGTGGCCGCCGTCATCGGTCGGCGCCTGTTGCGCCGACGCTGACAGGGCAGCGACGGACCTTTGTCACCGCCTGGGGGCGCTTTCAGGCCCCGGGTCGAGGGGGGTGGTGGCCCGTGTCGGTTGCCCATTCGCGCCACAGCGCGAGCAAGATGGCCAGGATCACCGGTCCGACGAACAGCCCGATCAACCCGAATGCCGCGAGGCCGCCGAGCACGCCGAACAGCACCAGCAGGAACGGGATGTTGGACACGCCGCTGATGACCCAGGGGCGCACCAGATTATCGATCCAGCTCACCGCCAGCGCCCCCCACAGCAGCAGGCCGACGCCCGCGGCGGTGTCGCCGCGCGCCAGCAGCCAGACGCCGAGCGAACCCCAAATCAGCGGCGCGCCGAACGGAATCAGCGCCACCAGCGCGGTTGTCGCACCCCAGAACACCGGTGCCGTCACCCCGGCCACCCAGTAGCCCAGACCGGCCATGACACCCTGCACGACCGCAGCCAGCAGCAGGCCGTAGACCACCGCTCGCGTGGTGTCACCGATGGCTTCGAGGTAGCCGTCCACGCGCGTGCCAAGCAGGTCCAGCAGCACGCGCCGCGTTTCGGCCAGCAGACGTTCGCCGTCGCGAAAGAGAAAGAAGGCGGTGAGCAGCGCCACGGTGAAGCGCAGCGCGTTGAGACCGAGGTCGCCGAGCAGGCCCATGACCTGCGCGCCGATCCGTTCGCCCCACTGCTCGCCCCATTCGGCGAGCTGACGTCCCCAGGCGGCCGGGTCGCCACCGAGTTCGACCAGGCGCTCCTGCAACCACGGGCCGAGCCAGGGGATGCCGACGAGCGCTTCGGGCAGATCCACGCCGTTGCGCAGCAAGGCGGCAATTTCACGCACCGCCACCAGGCCCTCGCGTTGCAGCAGCAAGGTGAGCCACAGCAGCGTTGCACCGAACACCAGCGCGAACAGCAAGGTCATCGCCAGCGCCGACCAGAAGCGTCGCCCACCCAGGCTTGCGAGCAGCCGCAGGTGCAGCGGCCAGGAGACGTAGACCAGGATCGCCGCCCAGGCCACCGCGGTCAGGAAGGGCCGCAGGATGACGAAGCCAACGATCAGCAGGCCGCCGAGCAGGGCGGCGACGATGGTGCGTCTGAGCCAGGTGGGTGTGCCGGACGGGTTCATGGGGGCACTGGGGTGGTGTTGAGCGGTTGCGGACGTTGGCGCGCAGGATCAGCCCGGTGCCACCGGTGCGAACCGGAATGGCGCTGCCAGCGCCCGCACGATGGGCGCGTCGCGCCCGTAAAGGTCGGGTCGGAATTCGGGGCTGCCGTCCTCCCCGGCGCGCGCCGTGTGGTACAGCAGCAGAAGCGGCACGCGCCGACGCAGAGGCAAGGTCTGGGTGCGCCCGCCGTCGATCGCCTCGGCGATCCGCTGCGCGCTCCAGCGCTGGGCATCGTCGAGCAGCAGCACGGCCAGCTCCTGTGCGCGCTCGACGCGGATGCAGCCCGAGCTGAAGGCGCGCACCGGGCGCTCGAACAACTCGCGCGCCGGCGTGTCGTGCAGGAACACCAGGTGCTCGTTAGGGGCCATGAAACGGATGCGGCCAAGCGCGTTGTCCGGGCCGCTGGACTGCACGACGCGGTAGGGGAAGGCGCCGGGGCGCTGGCGCACGGCGTCCCAGTCGACGCTGGCCGGGTCGACGACGCGGCCATTGCGGTCCACCAGCCGCATGCGCTGGCGCTCGAGGTAGCTGGGGTCGCGCAGCACGCGCGGCAGCACGTCGTTGCGCAGGATGGTCGGCGGCACGCCCCACTCGGGGTTGAGCACCATGTATTCCAACGTCGAGCGGAATTCGGGCGTGCGCCGGTACGGCCGGCCGACGACCACGCGCGAACGCCAGACCTCGCGGCCGTCGAGCCACAGCCCGGCTTCGAAGCCGGCGATGTCGACCAGCAGGTAGTCGCCCACGAGGTCGCGGGCCACCCAGCGCAGGCGCTCGAGGTTGGCCCGAACCTGGTCGATGCGCGCGGCCACCGGCACGTTCAGCGCTGCCATCGTGTCGCGGCCCACGACGCCGTCGGCCGCGAGCCCGTGGCGCGCCTGGAAGCGCCGCACCGCTTCGGCCAGGGCGGCGTCGAACGGCTCTGCCGGCGTGGCATTCGAAGGCGCCGGCGCTGCCGCACCGGTGCCGGGAGCGGCCAGATCGCCGCTTTCTGCCAGGCGCTTGCGCAGCGCGGTCAGGCGGGGGTCGTCGCTGCGCCCGCTCATCCCGGGCTCGAGCTTTGGCCCGGCCGGCACGGGTGTCCAGCCGCCGCGGCCTTCGGTCTCGCGCAGCACGGCCAGTGCGCGCCGCAGGTTGGCGTACGCCGGCAAGGACGGTGCCAGGCGTTCGAGCGCGGCGGCCGGATCGGGCGCGCTGGCCAGCTGGGCCAGCGCGGCGGCCGGGTCGACACCGCCGAGCGTGCGCGCGAAGTTCCAGCTCGGTTGCAGCGAGCGCGGGTCGGTCTTGCCAAAGTGCAGGTGGTAGGCCAGGCGGATCAGGGCGTCGGTCAGCAGCAGTTCGCGCTGCGCGAGGGCACGTCCGTCGGCGGGCGCCTGTGCAGGGGCCAGCGCGGCAGCGTGGTAGTCGCTCGGGTCCAGGCCGTGCGTGAGGCTGGCGTCGACGGCGCGGCGCAGCGACGCCACGCGGCCCGCATCGGCCCACAGCGGCTCGAAGCCTCGCGCTTCGTACAGGCCGGCGACGAGCGCACGCGCCGCCCTGTGTGCCTCGCCGCCCGGGCTGCTGTCGCTGCGCAGCGCTTCGACGCGTTCGCGCAGCGCCTCCCGGGACGGTGCCGCGCCGGCGGAAGCCGCCAGGCTGGCGGCCGGCAGGGCGCCGGCCAGGACCAGGCAGGCCGCCAGCGCAAGCCTGAGAACGCTGGTGAACAAAGGGTGCGTTGTTGCGCTTGCGATTGGGTTCATTGGGTGCGGTCGGTCAGGTTATCGGACAGATTGCCGCGCTCGGCGGCCGCGATGCCGCGCGCGACGTCAACGCGGGCCAGCAGCAGCAGGCCCATCACGAAAAACAGACCGGTGGAGATGATCGCGATCCGGTGCTCGCCGCCGGTCAGCCAGGTGATCAGGCCATAGGTCATCGGCCCCAGGATGGCGGCCAGCCGGATCGAGATCGTCCACAGCCCGTAGAACTCGGCGCGCTGCGCCTGCGGCGACAGCACGCCGACCAGCGCGCGGCCCGCCGACTGGCTGGAGCCCATGCACAGGCCGGCCACCGTGGCCGCGACCCAGAACAGCGCCGGACCGGTGGCCAGTGCCGCCAGCAGCGTCATCAGGATCCAGCCCGCGAGCGTGATACCCAGGGCGGGGCGGTGGCCGATCAGGTCCTGCACGTAGCCCCAAGCGAAGGCGCCCACCGCGGCGGCGATGTTGACGATGAAGATCAGCATCATCGTTTCGGTCTTCTCGAAGCCCAGCGCCTGATCGGCGTACACCGCAGACAGCGTGACGACGACCGAGATCCCCGCCTGGTAGGCGACCGAGCAGACCAGCAGGGCGGCGAAATCGCGGTACTGCTGCGCCTGCGTCCAGGTGCCGTGCAGCCGGGCCAGCGAGGCGCGCAGCCCGCTGCCGCCGGCCGTGGCCGCCCGCTGCGGCTGCGCGCGCTCGCGCAGCAACATGAACGTGACCGACGCGGCGAGGGCGAAGATGGCGGCGGTCACCAGCATCGTCACCGGCACGAAGTGGCTCGCCGGCAGGTCCTGCCCCTGCGCCCAGAGCACGTAGGCCAGGCACAGCCCGAGCGTGAGCATGCCGCCGAAGTAGCCGAAGCTCCAGCCCCAGCCCGAGACACGCCCCAGGCTGTCGGGGCGCGCCAGTTCGGGCAGGAAGGCGGCCACCAGCGACTCGCCGTAGGTGAAAAAGACATTGGACAGCACCACGAAAACCACCGCCCAGACGATATCGCCAGGGCCCGCACCAGCCAGAGCGGCGGTGGCCAGCACGCAGCCGCTGGTGGACAGCAATAGCAGCCGCTTCTTGGCCGCCCGCAGGTCGGCGTAGGCGCCGATGGCCGGCATGGTCATCATCACCAGCAGGCTGGAAAAAGCCAGCGCGCTGCTCCAGGCCAGCGTGGCCCAGTCCTGCCCGTCGGCGACGCTGCCGACGAAGTAGGCGCTGAACACGGCGGTCAGCACGACGGTGGTGTAGCCCGAGTTGGCAAAGTCGTACATCGACCAGCCAAACACCTCGCGCTTGCGCACACCGGGGTTCAGTGCGTCCTGGGGAAAAAGTGGCATCGTCTGTTCCTGTGTTGGGTCATGCGTTGGCGTGATGTTCAAGATCACTGCGGGTGGTCAAGCACCGGCTCGCGCAGCTCGGCCGCCAGCGCCGCGCGCACCTCGTCGCGTGCGGCGAGCGCGGCGTCCCAGCCCGTGCCCGACGGGCGCACCGGCGCGAGCAAGCGCAAACCGACCGGGCCGCGCTCGGGCAGCCAGGCACCCGCGCGCAGCAGCGAGCGCGTGCCCTGCAAAGCCGCCGGCACCAGCGGCACGCCCGCTTCGGCGGCAGTGACAAAGGCTCCCAGCTTGAACGGCAGCAGCCCCGTGGCGCGGCGGAAGGTGCCCTCGGGAAAGACGACGAAGGACTCGCCGGCGCGCACCCGCGCCAGCATCGACTGCGCGTCTTCGACACCGCGCGCGGCGTCGAAGCGCTCGACGAAGGCGACGCCCAGCCGCCGCAGCGCCGCGCCGATGAAAGGCGCGGTTTCGAGTTCGCGCTTGGCCACGAAGGCGAAGCGCGGCGGCAGCAGCGCACCCAGCAGCAAGGAATCGAGGTAGCTGGCGTGGTTGGCGACGACGATACAGGGCCCGTGGGCCGGCAGCTGCGTCAGGCCCTGCACCTGCACCGGCAGCCCGATCAGCCGCAGCACCGCGCGCGAGAAGGCGCGCGCGGTGCTGCGGCGCTGCTCGAGCTGCGGGCCGAGCATGATCAGGCACCAGGCCACGCTGCCCAGCGCCAGCAGCACGGCCCAGGCCCACAGGCCCCAGGCGCGGCGGGCCAGCGTCTGCCAGGCGAAGCGCGCGCGAGACAGCGCCGCCGAGGCGGCCAGCGACAGCCACTGCCGCCACGGCGCGCGCTGCGTCGTGCCCAGCCGCCCCTGTTCGTACAGTTCGCGGCAGGCGGCGCGGCGGATCTTGCCGCTGGAGGTCTTGAGCACCGAGTGCGGCGGCGCCAGCACCACGTCGTCGGCCGGCGCGCCCAGCAGCGTGGCAGACAGCGCCATGATCTCGCGCACCAGTTGCGCGCGCCGCGCGGCGTCGGTGGTGCGCGTTTCGGCCAGCACCACCAGCCGCTCGGTGGCGTGGCGCGGGTCGCTGGCCGGGAACACCGCCACACCGCCCTTGCGGATGCCGGGCAGCGCCGCCACCGCCGACTCCAGTTCGTGCGGGTGGATGTTGAAGCCGCCGCGGATGACGATGTCTTTCTCGCGACCGGTGAGAAACAGCTCGCCGCGCAGCGCAAAGCCGAGGTCGCCGGTGTTCAGCCAGTCACCGTCGAACAGGCGCGCGTTGGCCTGCGGGTTGGCCAGGTAGCCCTGGGTGCTTGAGGGGCCTCGGAACTGCACCCGGCCCTGCTGGCGCTCGGGCAGCTCGCGCCCGGAGGCATCGACGACGCGGATCTCGTGTCCCGGCAGCGGCAGGCCGCAGGACACGATGCGCAGCGCCGCCGTGTCGCCGTCGCGCGCCGGTCGGGCCACGCCCTCGTGCGCCAGCGCGCTGCGGTCCACGGGTTCGATCCATGGCCCGCGCCCCAGCGGCGGGAAGGCCAGCCCGACCGAGCTCTCGGCCAGGCCATAGACCGGCGTGAGGGCCGCGCTCTTGAAGCCGCAGCGCGCAAAGCGCTCGGCAAACCGCTCCAGCGTCTCGGGGTTCACCGGCTCGGCGCCGTTGAACGCCAGCCGCCAGCTCGACAGGTCCAGCCGTTCGATCTCGGCGTCGCTGACCTTGGCCAGGCACAGCTCGTAGGCGAAGTTGGGCGCCGCCGACAGCGTGCCGCGGTGGCGCTCGATCATCTCCAGCCAGCGCAGCGGCCGTGCCAGAAAGGCCAGCGGCGACATCAGCACCAGGTGAAAGCCGACCACCAGGGCGCCCAGGCAGGCGCCGATCAGGCCCATGTCGTGGTACAGCGGCAGCCACGAGACGAAGGTGTCGCGCCCGTTCGTGCCCGAGGCGTGCCACATCGCACGCAGGTTGGCCAGCAGGTTGGCGTGCGTCAGCACCACGCCCTTGGGCTCGCCGGTGCTGCCCGAGGTGTATTGCAGGAAGGCGACGTCGCTGGCGCTGATGTGGTGCGTGGTGGGCACGCTGCCGGGCAGGGCGACGTCCGCCACGGTGGCCACGGCCTGCAGCGACGGCACCTCGGCGCGCAGCAGGTGCGCCAGCGGCTTGGCGCGCTCGACGGTGAGCAGCTCGCGCGCCTTGGAGTTGCGCAGGATGCCGGCGATGCGGCGCAGGTGGTCCTCGAGCTGCGAGGGCCGCGCCGGCGGGTACACCGGCACCGGCACACCGCCGGCACGAAGAATGCCGAAGAAGGCGGCGAAAAACTCGCGGCCGGTGGGCAGCATGATGGCCACCGCCTCGCCGCGCGCCAGCCCGCGCGCCTGCAGGCCCGCCGCGACGGCCTGGGCGTCGGCGTGCAGTGCCGCGTAACTGAGCTCGGCGCTGTGGTCGCCAGATTCGTACAGGGTGATCAGCACCTGGTCGGGATGCTGTTGCAGGTGCCAGTCGAACACCTCCAGCAAGGTCGTGGCGGTGTCGGGGGTGGCGGCGGGGGCTTCCTCAGGCAGCGTGGCCGCCGTTGCCGGGGCGGCGCTGCGCGGCGCCGACGCGACGCGGTCCGTCATCGCCGCGGGTGGCGCCTGATGCACCAGCCGCAGCAGGTCGCGCGGCGTCTCGGCGAGGGTGAGGGCGTTTTCGTCCAGCTGCACGCCAAACACCTGACCAACGCGGGTGATGAGCTCCACGCGCGCCAGGCTGTCCAGCCCCCAGTCGCGCTCGAGCGAGTCGTCCAGGCCCAGAGCGGGCGTGCGCGGCGGCGCCTGCCGCAGCTCGGCAGCGACGGCGGCCACGGCGCTCAGCAGGCGCTGCGCCGTGTCGTCCTGCGTGGCGGGTGCGCCCTCTCCAGGGGCTTGCGTCGGGTGTGCGGGGGATGTGGATTCGGTGACCATGGGCACATTGCAGCACAGATCGGCCGCACCGCCGTGACCCGGCGTCAATTTGGCGCCGCAGATGGTTGGAAATCGGTCGGCCTGGGCGCCTGCAGCGGGTGGGGCCCTGGGGCCCAAGGTACGGAGCGGTGTTGGGCGCCCTGCGCCAGTTGCGCGAACAGCATGCCGGTGGTGATCGCCAGCGCGGGACGCACCGCGACACCGGCATCGCGCAACCGTCTTGCGACCCAGACATTGCAGGTCGCGAAGAGGTGGAAGCGCTCGACCGAGGCGTAGAAACGCCCCTGGCCGTACAGGGACGGTCCGAAGGCGATCGGCTGCCCCTGCGCGTCGCGTTCGTGGCTCCCGCTGATCGCGGCCACCAGGCGCCGCGCACCCTCGCGCGAAATCTCAAGGGTGGCGATGGGCGCGCCCGCGACGTGCTGCGCCGGTGCACCCCGCAGGGCAACGATGTGCAGCACGCCGGGGCTGGGCCACAACAGCGCACGCAGACCGAGCCACAGACCCGGATCGCTCGCCTGGTAGTAGGCCCGGTCGCCCCAGCCGACTTCGAAATAATCCGCATCGGGAAACGCTCGCCGGGCAGGCCAGGCGTCGGCGTCGATCACGGCCGCCGGAATCACCAGGCCGCTGTGCCAGCCATGGGCGACCACGTGAACCGTGACGGTATCGGGCGCGGTTTCGGCGGCCCTGACCGCAGGCGTGAACACCGCCAGGCCGACCAGCGCCAGCGCGGGCAGCACCCAGCGGCCCCACTTCGGGGAGCGGGACGTGGGAGGGGCTCGGGGCCGGACGGTGGAGGGAGACGCAGCGGTGGACATCACAGCGCGATTCTGAACCGCCAACGTGTCAGCTGGGCTACGATTCGCACGCCGGGTGACGCAGGTCAAGCGGCGACCCGATGGGTCTTCGTGCACGGGAACGCCCATCCGCCCAGACCCTCGCACCACAGCAGTTTGTCGCTCTCACACCCAGACACCAGGAGACCGCCCTGAACTCCGCCGCCGCCATCTACGACCTGAAGCCCTGGCTCGAACACTACGGCACGAACATCCCGCGCGAGCTGGGCCCGCTGCGGCACGCCCACCTGCCCGCCTTGCTGCGCGCAACGGCCGAGCGCTACGCGGCACAGGTCGCGTTCACCACCTGCATGCCCAACGGCATGCACGGCTCGCTCACGTTTGGGCAGGTCGACGCCCTGTCCGACGACTTCGCGGTCTACCTGCGCCAGGTGCTCGGTCTGGCGCCGGGCGCCCGGGTCGCGATCCAGACGCCCAACTGCCTGGCCTATCCGGTGGTGGCCTTCGGCATCCTGAAGGCCGACTGCGTGCTGGTGAACATCAACCCGCTGTACACACCAGCGGAAATGGAGCACCAGTTCGCGGACAGCGGCGCCGAGGCGCTGGTGATCGTGGACATGTTCGCCAACAAGCTCGAAGGCATTCTGAAGCGCACGGCCATCAGGCGGGTGATCGTCGCCGAGGTGTCGCAGTTTTTCTCGCCGGTGCCGCGCGCGGTGATCCGCGGTGTGATGAAGATGTGGAACCAGGTGCTGCCGAAGATCACGGTCGGGCATGTGCGGCTGGCTGCGGCGCTGGCCGAAGGCGCGGCGGCCCGGCAGCGCGAGCGGGTCGATGTCGCCGCCTACTTGCAAGCGGTGAATCACGCCGCGCTGGCCGTGCTGCAGTACACCGGCGGCACCACCGGTGTGGGCAAGGGGGCGATGCTCACCCACGGCAACCTGCTGCACAACATCGAGCAGGCGCTGGCGATGGGGCGCAGCCACGTCGATGAGGGCAAAGAGGTGGTGCTGACCGCGCTGCCGCTTTACCACATCTTCGCCTTCACCTTCAACCTGCTGTGCTTCTACGCGGTGGGCGCGCACAACGTGCTGGTACCCAACCCGCGCCCGATCCAGAACCTGCAGCGCGCCTTCGACAACTATCCCGTCACCTGGGTCAGCGGTGTCAACACGCTGTTCAACGCGCTGCTGAACGAGGAGTGGTTCACCGCCTTCCCGCCCGAGCACCTGAAGGCGGCGGTGGCCGGCGGCACCTCGCTGCAGCACGCGGTGGCGGATCGCTGGCAGCAGATCACCGGCACGCCCATCGCCGAAGGCTACGGCCTGACCGAGACCTCGCCGGTGGTGAGCTTCAACCCCATCGGCGGCACGCGCAAACCCGACTCGATCGGCATTCCAGCGCCCGGCACCGAGGTGCGCCTGGTGGACGACCAGGGTGTGCCGGTGGCGCTGGGCGAGCCGGGCGAACTGATCGTGCGCGGCCCGCAGGTGATGGCCGGCTACTGGCAGCGGCCGGACGAGACGGCCAAGGCGATACGCGACGGCTGGCTGTACACCGGCGACGTGGCGGTGATGGACAAGGACGGCTACTTCCGCATTGTCGACCGGAAGAAGGACATGATTCTGGTGTCGGGTTTCAACGTCTATCCGAACGAGGTCGAGGACGCCATCGCGCTGATGGACGAGGTGCTGGAAGTCGGCGTGATCGGCGTGCCCGACAGCCACAGCGGCGAAGCGGTGCGCGCCTACATCGTGGCGCAGCAGGACGGCCTCACCGAGGAGCGGGTGCGCGCCCACTGCAAGACGCTGCTCACCGACTACAAGCGGCCCAAGAGCATCGAGTTCCGCAAGGAGCTGCCCAAGACACCGGTGGGCAAGATCCTGCGCAAGGATCTGAAAGCCGACTACCAGCGGCAGACCCAGACCCAGACGCAGGGCAAGCCCGCCTGAGCCTCGCAACAAAGGACACCCACCATGCTCAGCGAATTCGAAACCCAACTGCTCGGCGTCATGATGATGCTCATCATGCTGGGCATGGGCGCCTCGCTCACCTTCAAGGACTTCCGCATCGCCTTCCGCAAACCCAAGGGCATCCTGATCGGCCTGGTCTGCCAGTACGGCATCATGCCCTTCGTGGCCTACACCCTGGCCCTGCTGCTGGGGCTGGCGCCGGCGCTGGCGATCGGCCTGATCCTGATGGGCTGCATGCCGGGCGGCACGACCTCGAACATCTTCGCCTACTTCAGCAAGGGCACCCTGGCGCTATCGATCATGATGACGATCTGCTCAACGCTGGTCGCGGTGGCCGTGGTGCCGCTGCTGCTGGCGTTCTACTCGGGCCTGAAGGACCTGCCGGCCGAGTTCACGGTGCCGGCCGGCAACGTCGCCCAGGTGCTGGTGGTGCTGATCGTGCCCACCCTCATCGGCATCGTGTTGCGCAAGTGGAAACCCAATGTCGGCGCCACCATCGAACTGATCGGCGGACTGCTCGGGGTCTTCGTCATCCTGTTCCTGATCGTCACCTGGGTGCCGCGCAACCACATGCTGCTGGCGACCACGCCGAGGGAGGTGTACGTCGCGGCGGTCGGGCTGGGCATCGTCGGTATGCTGCTGGGCTTCGGCCTGTCCCGCCTGTTCAGGCAGGACCCGGTGCGCAGCCGCACCATCGCGCTGGAGACCGGCATCCAGAACGGCCCGCTGGCCGTGCTGATCGTGCTGCTGACCTTCGCGGGCGAGAAGCAACAGCAGGTGCTGCTGATCCCGGTGCTGTATTCGCTGTTCATCGTGCTGACCTCCAGCGCGGTGACGGTCTGGTTCCGCCGCCTCAGCACGCGCGAGGAACTGGCGCGCGACCAGGCCAAGGTGGTGACCGGGCTGGCACGCCCGGTTGCCTGAGAGACGAGGCAGCGCGCTGGCGGCGCGTTCGTTGGCCGATGTCAAACGGCGTTCGCTTCCTTGTTCGCCTCCTGCATGGAGAATGCGCGCATCTCCCAGTTCAACACCCTTTCAACAGGGCAGGATGTTTCCATGACAATGAAGACGAGAGCGGCGGTGTTCGTCGAACCCGGTTGCGTCGGAATCGACAACAAGCCGATTCCCGACGTGGGTTTGCTGGAGGCGCCACCGCGCGCTGCGACGCGTCCCCTGCGGATGGCGCTGGCTGTGCTGCTGAGCGCATCGGTGGGTGGCTGTGCGTCGCTGCTGCCGCGCGGCTCGAGTGAACAACCCTCGGGCTTCGACAGTTTTGAAGCGGCACAGCAGGCGCTCGAGCGGGTGGTGCCATTTCAAACGACCGTTGTCGAGCTCGCGGGGCTGGGCTTCGATCCGGAGGGTGGTCGCAACGTCACGCGGGTGCCGTACCCGGATGTCGTGACGCTGCTCGCGCCGCATCCCGGCGTGCCACTGGAGGCGCTGGACGCGGGTGCGCGCGCCTGCGTGGCCGCGCAGTCGCAATGCCGGGCCTATGTGTTCCATTTGGGCGGGCAGACACAGCGCCGCGAGGGCTCGTTCTGGCTCGACTTCTTCAACTTCCGGCGCACCACGACCGTCGGTGGCTGGCGTTTTAACGGGCTGGTGGTCGTGCGCGGCGACCTCGTCGTGTTTCGCAACTTCGGTGGCGAGGCACGCATCGACCGCACCGAGCGGCAGGTCAATCCGCTCGGGCCGCTGCAGCGTGCCGGCGACGCTGTCGGCGCAAGCATCCTGAATTGAACCGGAAACGTCGGTTGACCGCGCCTTTCCGCTGGAAATGTCCCGTCAAACCTCCGAACGCGTCGCGCTCAGTGAGGGCGCCAGAGCCTGGCGTCGCCGGATCCAGTCGGTGCTGACGAGCGGGCGCTGAAAAGGGCGCGCCGCGCTACGCCGACACGATCAACAGCGCGACCATGGCCGCGCCGAGAAGGGCCAGCGCGAGGCCGGCGCCCCCGGCCAGCGCCGATTCGGCGCGGGCCAGCCCGGGCCATGACGGCACGGTGGATTGCGCCACCTCCTCTGTGCCGTGCTCGGCGTGCCCTGCCGTCGGCACCTGCTGGTGCCGCTTCGACCCGGCGACGGCTCTGGCCAGCGCCAGCAGCGGCACCAGAAGGTCCCCCGGCGGCACCGTGAACCCATCGGCGCCCACACGCCTGCGGCGCCACGCCCAGACCAGCAGCGCCAGGATCGCGCCCAGCACGATCGGCCAGATCGCGGCCGCCCAGTCGCTGGTCGTGGCGGGCAGCAGGTCGCGCGCATCTCCGATCATGAACCAGCCGGCCGCGCTGGCGGCCACCAGCAGCGCCCAGCCGGCCCACATGGCGGGGTTCGGCGGGTGCGCGGCGTGGCTTCCGGCGTCGCGCTTCAGCAGCCAGAGCGTGCGCAGCAGCACCAGCGTGGTGCCGGCAGCGGCCAGGCTCAATGCCATGCCGAGCCAGGCCCAGGTCTCGGGCAGCGCGGCCTTGAGCGCCGCCTTGGCGGCAAAGCCGCTGGTCAGCGGCGCGCCGACCAGGGCCAGGGCCGGCAGCGCCAGACCCAGTAGCCACAGTGCCCGGGGGCCGGGCGTTGCCGCGCCCCCCAGGCTCACGCCCAGGAACAGCGCCGCCTTGGCAAAGGCGTGATGGAAGGCGTAGAGGGTGGCCGCGGCCACCGCCGCCGGGGCGGCGGCGGGCGCGGCCAGCGCGATGCCCACGGCTACGGTGACCAAGCCCATCTGGCTGATGCTCGAATAGGCCAGCGCCGCTTTGGCCTGGCGCTGTGTGGCGCCGACCAGCGCGGCGGCAAACGCCGCCACGAGGCCCAGCACCACCAGCGCCTCGCCCCAGGCCGGCGCGCCAGCGGCCCCCAGCGGCAGCAACCGCAGCCAGCCCAGCAGGCCGGCCTTGATCATCGCGCCCGACAGCACGGCGCTGGCCGGCGTTGGCGCCACCGGGTGCGCCAGCGGCAGCCACACGTGCAGCGGCAGCGCGCCGACCTTGATGCCGAAGCCCAGCAGCGTGAGCGCGATCACCGCATCGCGCCAGGGCGACGCGGCGAGCGCCGGTCCGATGTCGGCGAAGTTCAGGCTGCCCGCGGCCTGCCAGGCCAGCGCGATGGCGGCGAACAGCGCCAGCTCGCCCAGCACCACCAGCGCCAGGTAGATGCGGCCCGCGTGCAGCGCCTCGGGTGTGCGCGAGTGCACCACCAGCCCGTAGGCGGCGAAGCTCATGAGGGCGAAGAAGACGTAGAAGCTCGCCGCGTCCTGCGCCAGCACCAGGCCGAGATTGCCCGCCATCGCCGCACACCAGAACAGCCAGAAGCTGTTGCTTCGCGGGTCGTCGTGCAGATAGCCCAGCGCATGCACACCGCCGGCCAGCCACAGCGCCGCGGTGAAGAGCAGGAAGACGCGCCCGGTGTCGTCCAGCCCGAAGCGCGCACCGAGGAACAGCCACGGCAGGTCGACGCTGCCCGGCGGCGCGAACAGCGCCACGCCCAGGGCGGGCAGCGCCGCCAGCGGCAGCAGCAGGCGCAGGCGGTGCAGCCGGCGCAGCCCTGGCAGCAGGAGCAGCATGGCGACCAGCGGCACGAGCGCCGGGGCCAGCCAGGTCAGGGCGCCGCTCGCTTCAGCCACCCACATACTCCTTGCGCATGATCAGGTGCGCCCATTCGAGCGGGCTCCACGGCATCGTCGCCAGCACGCCCACGCCGAGCGAGAACAGCGCCGTCAGCAGCACCGGCAGCAGCAGCATCGGCTTGGCGTCGCGGCCGCGGCCGTCCTCGTGCGGCCAGGGGCCGTTCTGCGGGCGGAACCAGGCGCGGTGCAGCACCGGCAGGAAGTACATCGCGTTGAGCAGGCTGGACGCAGCGAGCACGCCAATCGCCCACCACTGCCCGGCCTGCGCCGCGCCGGCGCCGAGGTAGAGTTTGCTGACGAAGCCCGCCACCGGCGGCACGCCGATCATGCCCAGCGCGCCGACCGTGAAGGCGGCGGTGGTCCAGGGCATGCGCCGGCCGATGCCGTCCATTTCGCTGACATGGTGCACGCCCAGCGTCTCGGCGTAGTTGCCGGCGCTGAAGAACAGGGTGATCTTCATCAGACCCTGGTGCACCAGGTGCACCAGCGCGCCGATGGTGGCGATCGGGCCGAGCAGCGCTGTGCCGAGCACAATGTACGAGACCTGGCTCACGGTGGAGTAGGCCAGGCGCTTCTTCAGCTCGTCCTGCATCAGTGCGCGCAGCGAACCGTAGAGAATGGTCACCGAGGCCACCACGGCCAGCGGCGTGAGCACGCCCAGCGTGGCGGCGAATTCGACGCCGAACACCTCGTAGACCACGCGCACGATGGCGAAGGCCCCGGCCTTGACCACCGCCACCGCGTGCAGCAGCGCCGACACCGGCGCCGGCGCCACCATCGCCAGCGGCAGCCAGCCGTGCAGCGGTACCAGCGCGGCCTTGACGCCGAAACCGGCGATCAGCGCCACGAACAGCAGCACCAGGGTCGTGGCGTGCTCTTCGGCGAAGGGCTTGAGGTAGCCCGCGCCGACGAAGTCCTGCGGACCGGTCAGCACCTGGCTGGCGACCACCGCCAGCAGCAGCAGCGCGCCGGCCGGCACGGTGTAGAAGAGGTAGGTGCGCCCGGCGGCCAAGGCGGCCGGTGTGCCGCGGTGGATGACCAGCGGATATGTCACCAGCGTGAGGATCTCGTAGAACACAAACAGCGTGAACAGGTTGCCCGCCAGCGCGATGCCCGCAGTGGCCGAGACGCACAGGCTGAAGAAGCCGAAGAAGCGGCTGCGGTGCGGCGAATCTTCGAGGTAGCCGATGGCGTAGACCGTGGTCAGCAGCCACAGCAGCGCCGACAGGCTCATGAAGAGCAGGCTCAGCTCGTCGGCACGCAGCACCAGGTCCAGCCCGGGCAGCACCGTCATGCGCGCCTCGTAGTCCTGGAAACGGCCGACGTTCCAGAGCATCAGCCCGACCAGCGCCAGCTTGGCGAACGCGCCCGCGAGGTTCAGCGTCGCGCGCAGCCCGCGCCGGTCTTCGGGCAGCAGAAAGATGATCAGACCCGGCAGCAGCGAACTCGCCACCACCGCCAGCGGCACCCAGGCCTGCGCGCTCAATTTGCCGCCCCCGCCGCGAGCAGGTGGCGCAGCGGCTCACCCGCAGCGACCAGGGCCACGGCCAGCAGCGCCAGCGCCAGCGCGACCAGTTGCGGGGCCCTCGCCACCCTGGCCGACGCCGTGTCGGCGGGCGCTTCGACGAAGGCGCGCGACAGCGCGTGGAACAGGAACGCGGCCGCCAGCAGGCTGCCGAGCAGCACCACCGCCACCGCCCACCAGGCGTCGGCGCGCACCGCCGCTTCCACCAGCGCGAACTTGCCCACGAAGCCACCGGTGGGCGGCAGGCCGACCAGGCTGATCGCGGCCAGCGCGAAGGCGGTGGCGGTGATCGGCAGCCGCGTGCCAAAGCCCGTCAGCGCGTCGATGCGGTCGTGCCCGTAGGCTGCGAGCAGCGAGCCGGCACACATGAACATCGAGGCCTTGGCCGCCGCGTGGCTGGCCGCCAGCAGCACGGCGGCGTGCATCGCACCGTCTGTGACCCTGCCCGCCAGTGGCAGCGCGATCATCAGGTAGCCCAACTGGGCCACGGTGGAGTAGGCGATCATCGCCTTCAGGCGCGTCTGGCGCAGCGCCTGCACGCCGCCCCAGAGCACCGCGCCCGCGCCCAGCGCGCCGAGCAGCAAAGGCGCCACCGAAGCGCCCGGCAGGCTGCCGAACAGGTCCAGCCACAGCCGAGCCAGCAGGTAGAAGCCGGCCTTGACGACCAGTGCCGACAGCGCCGCCGACACCGGCGCGGGCGCCGAGCCGTGAGCGGGTGGCAACCAGACGTGCAACGGGAAGATGGCGGTCTTGACCAGCAGCCCGGTGCTCATCAGCGCCGCGGCCAGCCAGACCGACACGCCGGGCTGCAGGCGCTCGCGCAGTTGCAGCAGGTCCAGCGTCTGGTGCGCTGCGTACAGCAGCTCGACGCCCAGGATGTAGAGCATCGAGCCCAGCAGCGCGAACAGCAGGTAGCGCAGCGCGGCGGCGGCCGCACCCGCGCCGGCCAGCGCCACCAGCGCCACCGCAGCCAGCCCCAGCAGCTCCAGCGTGACGTAAAGGTTGAACAGGTCGCCCGACAGGTACAGCGCGTTGAGCGCCCCCCAGGCCAGCAGCCACACCGGCCAGAACAGCCACTGGGTCGAGCCTGACCCGGACGGGCCCACCGGGTGAACGTGTCGGTCGTGGTGGTCATCGGCGCCGAAGTAGCGCCAGGCGTAGACCGAAATGCCCGCACCGATCACCGCCGTCATCAGCAGCATGGCCGTGGCCAGGCCGTCGGCGCGCAATTCCATGCCCAGCGGAACCGCCCAGCCGCCGACCGCAACGCGCTGCAGGCCGCCAGCGAACACGTGCGCCGCCAGCGCGAACGCCGCCACCACGCCGAGCGCGCTGGTCAGCAAGCCGACGACCGCAGCGCCGCGCCGACCGACCAGCAGCGCCGCCGCCGCACCGGCCAGCGGCACGGCGAGCACCGTCACGAGCGCCGCGCTGCCGGTCATGGGGAAGGGCCGTCCGAAGCGTCGTCGCGGTCTTCGGGCAGGCGCGGGCTGCCGTCGTGCGCATGCATGCGGCGCAGCAGCGCCAGCGCCAGCGCGGTGGCGCTGACGGCGACGACGATGCCGGTGAGCACCATGGCGTGCGGCACCGGGTCGGGGCGTCCCGCGCTGTCGCTGGCGCGCGAGGCCAGGGCGACCAGCATCATGAATACGCCCGAGCCCAGCACGTTCAGGCCGAGCAGGCGGCGCAGCACATGGCGCGCCGCCAGCGCCGCATACAGCCCCATGGCCACCAGCGCGATGCCGGCCAGACCGTACAGCAGCGCCAGGCTCACGGTGCCGCCCCCGTGTCCTGAGTGCCGGTGGTGTCGGCGGCTTGCGGGTCTGTCGCCGGGCGCTGGCGGCCAACGAACAGCGCCACCATGATGAGCGCGATCGACAGCATGGCGGCGGCTTCGATCACCAGGATGATGGCGCCGGCGTGTTCAGGTGGAAAGGTCAGCAAGCCGCCGCCGAGCAGGGCCGCCGCCACACCGACCGCCAGAAAGACTGCGAAGCCGAACACGACGACCGCCCGCACCGCCCGGCTTGGACCGAGCGAGAGCGGCCGCGCCAGGTGCCACAGCACGCCGCCGGCCGCCAGCAGTGCCCCGCCCTGGAAGGCGCCACCGGGTGCGTGCGCGCCGACCCACAACAGGTAGCCGGCCACGATCACCGTCAGCGGCAGCAGCACGCGCAACAGCAGCCCGAGCATCGGGTCGGGGGCAGGGCGGGGCAGCGCCGGTTCGGCATCGAGGATCCACACGCCCAGCACGGCCAGCATCAGCACGCCGATCTCCAGCAGGGTGTCCCAGGCGCGGTAGTTGAGCAGCGTGGCCGTCACCGGGTTGCTGACACCGCTGGCCGAGAGTTGCTGCAATGCCGGTTCGACCAGGCCTGGCCAGCGCGCGGGCAGGGCCAGCACCGAGGCCACCAGCAGCACGGCCAGGCCGATCACGGCCAGCGCGATGCCAACGCGCGCAGGCGTCAGGGCCAGCGGCCGCGCTTCGTCGGCGGCGCCGCTGGGGCCCATGCGCGCCAGCGTGTCGAGCAGCAGCGCGCCCGCCAGACCGGCGCCGATCGCGGCCTCGGCCAGCGCGACATCGGGCGCGCCCAGCCGCACCCAGGTCAGCGACAGCAGCAGCCCGAAGACGATGAACTGCACCACGGCCTTGAACAGGTCGGCGCTGGCCAGCGCGCGCCAGCCCAGCCAGAGCAGCAGAACCGCGAGGACGGCGTCGAAGACCTGAACTTCAGCGGTCATTGGCGCCTCCGGCGGCCAGCTCGCCTGGGGGCGGCGGCTGTGTCGGCTGTATTGGCGCGCCGTCGTCCGCCCGCACCACCGCGGCCGTGGCCGAGCGCGCGACCAGGTAGCAGGCCACCGAGCTGGCGAACAACACCAGCAGCCAGACCAGCAGCAGCTTGAGCACCTCCTGCACGTTGGCAGCCTGCAGCATCAGACCGGCCACCACCAGACCCAGGCCGAGGTTGTCGGCCTTGGTCAAGGCGTGCAGCCGCGACAGCAGGTCGGGCAGCCGCAACACGCCGACGCTGCCGGCCAGGAAGAACAGCACGCCAACACCAATCAGCACCAGCGACAGCCCTTCGCGCCAGGGGATGCCGGTCATGCTCGGGTCCCCTGCGCCGTATCTTTGTCGGGGGCTGGGTCGGTGCCGGTTGAAGCCGCAGGCGGCGACTGCGGCAGCGACACACCGATGCGCAGCACGAACACCGCGTTGGCCACGCTGGCGAGCAGCGCCAGCACCAGGGCCACGTCCAGCAGGGCGGGGGTGTGGGTTGCGCGCGCCAGCAGCAGCAGCACCGCCACCGCGCCGGTGCCCAGCAACTGCGCGGCCAGCATGCGGTCGCCGTTGGACGGACCACGCTCGATGCGCACGAGGCCCAGGGCGATGGTCGCCAGCACCAGCGTGGCGACGATCCCCAGCGCCGTGTCCATCCACTCAGCCATGGCCGGGCTCTGGCGCTGACAACTCGAGCGAGAACAAGCCGGCGACCCGCTGCTCGAGGGCTGCCAGATCGTCACCGACCGGCGCACCCATGTCGAGAGCGTGGATCAGGAGTGCCTGCTCGCTGACATTCGCCACCAGGGTGCCCGGCAGCAGGCTGGCACACAGCGCGAAGAGCGCCCGGGCCGGGCTGCCGCTGGGCAGCCGCCAGTGGTAGTGCAAGAGGCCGGGTGCAATGCGGGGTCGTGGCGCACTGACACGCCGCGCCACGTCCAGTCCGCCGCGCAGCGACTCGCGCAGGAAAAACGTGGTGAAGCGCAGCGCACCCGGCAGGCTCAGGCGCCAGCCCGCATCGGGTGCGGGGCGCGCGAGCAGCGCAGCGGCTGCGATCGCCGGAATGCCGACGATCCAGGACGACGCCGTGCCGCCGGCCACAACCCACCACAGCAGCGCCAACACACCAACGCGAGCGAGTAGCTGGCTCGGACGCAGGGGAGGCGCGGCGGGCAGGGTGGTCACCGACGGTTCGGCGCTGGGGATCGATGGCTCGTGCATGTCTTGTTGTTGAATCCGGCTGGGGCCCATGCATCTTCCCTCGGGATCGGTCGATCCGTGCATCAGGGGCGCTGGTTTGTGAAGCCAGAGCAAGGCGGTGAAAAGGCGCATGAAAATGCTGTAATGCATCCTAGCACGGTGGCATGGCGCTGCCCTGTGCATGCGGTGTGCATGGACGCACGCCGGACCGGATATTAGCACTCAACAGCGGCAGAATGCAGCCACCATGGAACGTTTGCCGACCCCTGCAGAGACCAGCCGCACACTGCGCCGCCCCGATGGCCAGACGATCAGGTTCCGCGTGATGCCCGCGTCCGGCCCGACACGCGACCATCCGGTCGTTCTTCTGCATGGGCTGGCCAGCAACCTGACGCGCTGGTCCGAGTTCGTCGAGTACAGCGCGCTGCGCGACCGGCACGATCTGATCCGCATCGACCTGCGCGGCCACGGCGGCTCGGACGCCGGTGGCCCGATCGGCATGGAGGTCTGGGCCGACGATCTGGCCGCCTTGCTGGACCAGGAAGGCCACGCGCAGGCGATCCTCGTCGGCCACAGCCTGGGCGCGCAGCTGGCGCTGCATTTCGCGCGCCGCCACGCGCACCGCGCGAGCGCGCTGGTGCTGATCGACCCGGTGTTCCGTGAAGCGCTCACCGGTCGGCGTCGGCTGCTGGCGCTCGGCGCGCCGGTGCTGCGGGGGCTGGCGCTGCTGGTCCGCGCACTCAACGCGCTGGGTTTGCGGCGGCGCCGTCTGACGCCCCTGGATTTGCGCGAACTCGACGAACAGGCCCGCCAGGCGCTGCGCTCGGCCGAGGCCGAGGCCGCCTTCGTGCGCCGCTACAGCTCGGTGCGGGCCGATCTGCGCAGCACGCGCAGCGCCACCTACCTGTCGGCTCTGGCCGAAATGTTCCGAGCGTCGCCCGACCCGGCGACGCTCGCGATGCCGGTGCTGGCGCTGCTGTCCGGGGGGGCGACTTTCGCCGACCCGGCGGTCATGCGCCACCGGCTGGCACGCGCGCCGTCCCTGACCCTCGCGACGATCGAATGCCAGCACTGGCCGCTGACGGAGCGACCGGTCGAGGTGCGCTCGGTGATCGAGCGCTGGGTCAACGGGCTGGCGCACTGATCAGGTTTGCCGCGCCCCGGGTGCTCAGCGACGCAACTCCCGGCGCCGCCGCCAGGCCTTTTCCGCGCCGACGATCAGGTAGATCAGCAGGCCCACCAGGGTGATGTGCAGCCAGTCGGTCCAGCCGATGGGCGCGGTGTGGAACAGCAGGTTCATTGCTGGCAGGTAGGTGAACAGCAGCTGCACGGTCATCATGGCGCCGATGCCGACCCAGATCCACGGGTTGCTGAGCACGCCCAGCTTGAACATCGACAGCCGCAGCGAGCGGCAGTTGAGCAGGTAGAAGGACTGCCCGACGGCGAACACGTTGACCGCGATCGTGCGTGCCTGGGCCTCACTGGACCCGCGGTGCAGCGCCCACTCGAACAGCGCGAAGCTGCCGACGAGCAGCAAGGTGCCGACCAGCGCGATGCGCAGCAGCAGCTCAGTGCTGATGATCGGGGTATCGGGCTGGCGCGGCGGTCGCTGCATGATGCCCGGCTCGCGGGGTTCGAAGGCCAGTGCCAGCCCCAGCAGCACGGCCGTGGTCATGTTGATCCACAGCGCTTGTACTGGCAGCAGCGGCAGCGGCTGCGCCAGCATCACCGCGACGATGAGGACCAGGCCCTGGCCGGCGTTGGTGGGCAGGATCCAGGTGATGAACTTGACCAGGTTGTCGAACACGCCGCGGCCTTCCTCCACCGCCGCGGCGATGGTGGCGAAGTTGTCGTCGGTGAGCACCATGTCGGCAGCTTCCTTGGACACTTCGGTGCCGTTGATGCCCATCGCCACGCCGATGTCGGCACGGCGCAGGGCCGGCGCGTCGTTGACGCCGTCGCCGGTCATGGCCACGACCTCGCCGCGCGCCTGCAGCGCCTGCACCAGTCGCAGCTTCTGCTCGGGCGTGACGCGGGCGAACACGGCGGTGTCGGCAGCGGCGGCCTGAAGTTGTTCATCGGACAGGCCTTCGAGTTCGCGGCCGGACAAGGCGCTGGCCCGCCGCCCCGTGGGCGTGTCTTCACCCAGCCCGATCTGGCTGGCGATGGCGGCAGCGGTGGCCGCGTGGTCGCCGGTGATCATCTTGACCCGGATGCCGGCGCTGCGGCAGGCCTGGACGGCGCGCACGGCTTCCTCTCGCGGCGGGTCGATCATGCCCTGCAGGCCGAGGAATTGAAGGCCGTTGGCTACGTCGGCGTGGTCGATGCTGCGCTGGTCCGGTGCCACGGTGGCGCGGGCGAAGGCCAGCACGCGCAGCCCCTGGCCGGCCATGGCTTCGACCTGCGCATGAACCGCAGCCAGGTCGAGTGGGATGTTGTGGCCATCGGCGTCCAGCAGACCGGTGCAACGTGCCAGCACCTGCTCGACCGCACCCTTGAGGTAGACCACCCGCGGACTGCCCTCATGCAGCGTGGCCATGTACTGGTGCTCGGACTCGAAGGGAATGGCGTCGAGCCGGGGCTGCACGGCCTGGGTCGGTGCGATCTCCAGCCCGGCCTTGTGCGCCGCCACCAGCAGCGCGCCTTCGGTCGGGTCGCCCTCGATTTTCCAGCCCTCGGCACCCTGCTTGAGCACGGCGTCGTTGCACAGCAGCCCAGCCAGCAGCAGTTCGCGCAGGGTGGCGTTCGCGGTCGCGTCGAACGCCTGCCCGTCGCGCAGCAGCCGGCCCTGCGGCGCGTAGCCGACACCGTCCACGGTGACGTCCAGGCCGGCCACCCAGAGCTGGCGCACCGTCATCTCGTTGCGCGTCAGGGTGCCGGTTTTGTCCGAGCAGATCACCGTGGTGCTGCCCAGAGTCTCCACCGCCGGCAGGTGGCGGATGATGGCGTGGCGCCGCGCCATGCGCGTCACGCCGATGGCCAGCGTGATCGTCAGCACCGCGGGCAGGCCCTCCGGGATCATGGCCACGGCCAGCGCCACGGCGACCATGAACAGGTCGACCGGCGGATTGCCGTGCCACAGCCCGACGGCGAAGGTCAGGGCCGCCAACGCAAGGATGGCGTACAGCAGCAAGCGGCTGAAACTGGCGATCTTGCGCGTCAGCGGTGTGGCCAGTGCCTCGGCGCTGGCGATGAGCTCGGAGATGCGCCCGATCTCGGTGTGCTCGCCGGTCGATGTGACGACGCCGGTGGCGGTGCCGTAGGTCACCAGAGTGGACGAGTAGCTCATGTTGGCGCGCTCGGCCAGCGCCGTGTCGAAGGCCTGCGCGCCGACGGCCTTCTCCACCGGCACCGACTCGCCGGTCAGCGCCGATTCGTCGATGCGCAGGTTGCGGCATTGCAGCAGGCGCAGGTCGGCCGGCACCTTGTCGCCTGAGGCCAGCAAGACGATGTCGCCGGGCACCAGATCGGTGGCGTCGATGCGCTGCTTCGCGCCCTCGCGCAGCACCGTGGCCTCGGTGGTCAGCGCGCGCGCCAGCGCGGCCAGCGCGCCCAGGGCCTTGCCTTCCTGGATGAAACCGATGATGGCGTTGAGCAGCACCACACCGAAGATCACACTGGCGTCGATCCAGGCGCCCAGCCCGGCCTTGACCGCTGCAGCGGCCAGCAGGATGTAGACCAGCGCCTGGTGGAACTGCAGCAGGAAGCGCAGCAGCGGACCGTGGCCCAGGCGCGGCGCCAGCAGGTTGCGACCGAAGCGTTGCTGCCGGTCCTGCACCTGCGCGGGGGTCAGCCCCTGCGCCTGGTCGGCTTCGAGCAGGCCGAGCAGATCGGGCTCGGGCAGGGCATGCCAGGGGGTCTTCGGTGCAGAGCTCATTGTTGGGTCACTCCTGGGGTCATCGTCGAGGTGTTGGTGAGGTTGCACCTGCACGCACGACCGCCCGCCAGGTGTCGCGCAAGACGGTCTGTTCGACATGGGCGTGCTCGCCGCTGGGGCAGGCGACGCGCGCGATCAGTATCGGCCGCATCGGGTCGGCGATGTCCCAGGTGACCTTGCTGCGCCCTGAAGGGTAGGCGATGAAGCTCTCGTCGGAGATCTTGCGGAAGTGCGCCAAGGCCGGGTCGCGCCCGTCGCCATTCGCCTGGTCGGCAGCAGCCCGTTCGGGAATTCAACCGTCTTGCCCGTGAGTGTACCGGCGCCATCTTGCTCCACCAGGGTGCTGGTAAACAGGTCGGCATCGACGATGCTGCCCCGGAAGAATTGGAACTCGATCAGATCGCCAGCCTTGAACCGCTGCACCCTGGTGCCGTAGATGTGGCCGAGCACGCACATCACCAGCTCCCTGCTGACGATCAGGAGAGCGGCCGCGACAGCCGCTAACGACAACGCGAAGCCGGCGATGGTCGCGGCCCAGACCCTGACGGTGGTCAGCAGCACCACGACCCAGATCCGGTTGCGCGCCCATGCCAGGTGCAGTCGGCGCTTCTCGGCCGATATCTCGCCGCGTGCCAGGCAGCGCAACCAGCGCTGGAACAACACCAGGCCAACGGCGATCAGGATCGCGGTCGCAATCAGCTTGTCCCCATGACCAGGAATGGCGGCAAGCACATGGTCGATCATGGGGTTTGATGGCGTGTTGCGGTGTCTTCGTGAGGGGGCAGCGCCTGGCTGCCCGCCAGCAGGTGCTGCCGACGCAGCAGCAGGGCGCGTTGCGAATTCTCCGTCATCGGGGGCGTCCGCCAGCGGACCTGGCTCCATCGGGCGCCAGCGCAGCCCGATCACGCGCCAGCACGTTGGCACTCGCCGCAAAGGCGCCGGTGGGTGTGCGCAGGCTACAGCGTCAGTGCGCCGACGCCCAGATAAACCAGCAGCACCGCGAACGCCGCGCCGCGCGCGCTGTCCCCTATGGGTTTCAGCACGGCAGCGGTGAGCACGGCATGGCCTTGGTGCGCGAACTCATCGACGACCGATCAGGACGCCAGCCAGCAGGCCAAAGCCGGCGGCCACCCCCAATCGAACGCAGCCTCGGATTCCCGATCACGGAGTCGTCGGCTCGCCGTCCCGCTGCATTGGCCTTGGCCACCGCTGCGTCCTGCACCTGGAGCCGTCCAGCGCGTGCACTTGCGAGGATGGCCTCCACCTTGGTGCACTTCTCGACCGCTTCGTAACGACCCGGTGGGCGGTGGCCCGCAGCAGTCCCTCGGCATTGGCGACGACCAGGCGCAGATAAAGTGTTCTTGATATGGGACAGCTTGAGGGTTCACCACAGCAAGCCCGTAAAGGCCCGGGCGTTGGCCAATGTGCAGAGGATCAAGTTGCTCTGCCTGCCCCGTTACAGCCCGGAGTTTAATTTACAGGACCAGAGGAGCGGCTAAACGCGGACCTCAAACAGGCGATCGGCTCCAGGGTGTCCATGCGAACGAAGGCCAAGCTCAGAGCTTATGCGACCGAATACGCGACGATGCTTGAGGCCGACCCCGAGCGGGTGAAAAAGTACTTCGGTGACCCGGAAGTCGCTTGCACCGTTTCATGAATAAATCTTGCCGGATCAAGGTTGTGCCCCAGACGCGCCGATGTTTGAAGCGTTGGTGCCTGGCCCACCGCTCACTCGTGCAGCCCGCGCTCATCCGGTTCATCGGTCGACGTACTGATCACGCTGGTTTGTCGCCCCTTGGCCTTGCGCCAGAAATACACCGCATAGCCTGACAAGCCGTACAGCACGAACAAAGCAAACAGGACCGTGGGCGGGTCGATATTGATCACGGCAATGCCCAAAGCCACCAGCACAATGGACGCGAACGGCACACTCCTCTTGAGGCTGAGATCTTTGAAGCTGTAAAAAGGCACGTTGGTGACCATGGTCAGGCCAGCGTAGAGGGTGATGCCAAACATGGGCCACACCAGTTCAGAACCCTTGAACCCGTATTCGGTGGCCAGCCAGATAAAGCCAGCCACCATCGCGGCGGCGGCGGGCGACGGCAGACCCTGAAAATAACGCTTGTCGACGACACCGGTGTTGACGTTGAAACGGGCCAGGCGCAAAGCCGCACAGGCGCAGTAAACAAAAGCGGCTATCCAGCCCCAACGTCCCAGACCACTCAGCGCCCAGATGTAGGCAATCAGAGCGGGCGCAGCACCAAACGACACCATGTCGGACAAGGAATCCATCTGCTCACCAAATGCACTCTGGGTGTTCGTCATGCGGGCCACGCGGCCGTCCAGGCTGTCCAGCACCATGGCCACGAAGATGGCCACGGTCGCCAAGTCGTAGCGCCCGTTCATGGCCATCACGATGGCGTAAAACCCCCCGAAGAGCGCTGCCAGCGTGATCATGTTGGGCAGCATATAGATGCCCTTGCGCCGTTTGCGCATCTCTTCGTTCTGAGGCATGAGTGGGTCGGATCCGTCGTGCATGTATTTCTCTGAAAAAGCCGAGGCAAGTGAACGCGCCAATGACCGGCCCTGCGCCCAACAAACAAAACACCAGTGTAAGGCAGCAACAAGCTGACGCCACGAGTAGAAACGGCCACCCAAGTGCCCTTTGCTGGCCGTGACGGGCCTTTTCAAGGTATCGCTGGTGCTTTTGCTCGCAAGGAAATCAGTTGCGGGTCTGGTCTGCCAGCTTGTTCATGGCGATCCAGGGCATCATCGCGCGCAGTCTCCAAACAATCCGTTATTTGAACTTGTAATGGTCTCGATTGAGCACCGCCGCCACATCACTCACCTCTTCGGGAAACAGGCCCAGGTTCATGCTGGTGTTGCACATCTCCACCATACCGCGCAACAGGCCGGCGGTGTTGATCTTGCCCAGCGGCTTGTACATGGCGCTGCCGTCGCCGCCCACTTTGCTGGCGTGGCAGGCCACGCACTTGTGTTCGGCAATGAGCTTTTCACCGAGCGCGAGGTTGGCGTCTTTGAAGATTTCGGCGCCCTGGGCTCGTGTGGCGGTGCTGAAAAACACCAACGAGCCGCCCAGCAGCAAGGCGGTGGCGGCCCAGCGCAGCCGGCTGGAAACGGGGGGTAGAGCGCGAACGCGTGTTTGCATGGAAAATTCTCCGGGCAGTGAAACCGAGATCGCCCATTCGGCGCACCTTTGGTGCTGTTGTGGTGCTGTTGTGGTGCTGGCGGTGCCGTTGCGGCCATTTTTGCCGATCTTCGGCGGTCATGACACTAGCCATGGCCTGCGCAGTCGGGACAAAACGGACTCGCAACAGCATCCACCAGCCGACGCAACCCGAATGGTTCCTCTCGGTTGAAAACCTCACTTTATAGCGGCCCGGCCCAACACCCCACGGGGTAATCCATAACTCCCGAAAAAGCAGCATGACTATTCACACCATCCTGAAAATGGGCGACCCGCGCCTGCTGCGTGTGGCGCAGCCTGTGGGCACTTTCAACACGCTTGAGCTGCACCGCCTGGTGACGGACATGATGGAGACCATGGCGGCGGCCAACGGTGCGGGACTGGCGGCGCCGCAGATCGGGGTGGACCTGCAGGTGGTGATTTTTGGCACCGACGCGCCCAACTCGCGCTACCCAGAAGCCCCGGTGGTGCCGCGCACGGTGTTGGTCAACCCGGTGATCATGCCGCTGGGCGACGAAGAAGAAGGCTGGGAGGGTTGTTTGTCGGTGCCCGGCCTGCGCGGCGTGGTGCCGCGTTTCAAGCGCATCCGCTACCAGGGGTTTGACGCGTTGGGCCAGGCGATTGACCGCGAGGCCGAGGGCTTTCACGCCCGGGTGGTGCAGCATGAGTGCGACCACCTCTGGGGCAAGCTGTACCCCATGCGGGTGCGCGACTTCACGCGCTTTGGCTTTACCGAGGTGCTGTTTCCCGGGCTGGACGCGGGCGATGATGGCTGACCAGAACTCAGACGCCCGTCGCCCCGGCCCTCTCCCGCAAGAGGGAGAGGGAGTGAAGACAAAACCGGGCTGAATCAACAGCAAGGTGGAAGGGCTCAGCCCGCCAGCGCCTCCAGCAGTTCGGTCTCGATCTCGATCTGCCGTTTGTTCACCTGCAACTGTGGACCGCTGATGAGAAAAGTGTCTTCCACGCGTTCACCCAGTGTGGTGATCTTGGCGAGTTGCACGTTGATGTCGTTGCGCGCCAGCACCCGTGAAATGCAGTACAGCAAGCCGGCGCGGTCACTGGCCGACACGCTGAGCAGCCAGCGTTGCGCTTTCTCATCGGGGCGCAGGTCCACGCGTGGGGTCACGGGGAAGTTCTTCACCCGGCGGGACAGGCGGCCTTTGCTGGGAGCAGGGAGCGGTCCGCGTTCGTCAATGGTCTGGGTCAGGTCGTTTTCCACCATGGCGATGAGTTCGCGGTAGTGTTCTGACAGCGTGGGCGCCACCACCTGAAAGGTGTCCAGCGCATGGCCGTTCTGGGTGGTGTGAATGCGCGCATCCAGAATGCTGAAGCCCGAAGTGTCGAAGTAGCCACAAATGCGTGCAAACAGGTCGTGCTGGTCGGGTGCGTACACCAGCACCTGCAGGCCTTCGCCCTCGGGGGAAAGGCGGGCGCGCACGATGGCGTGTTGCAGTGACTCCGCTGCTGCGTTGGCCGCAGCGGCTGGTCTGGCCGGTCGCTTGGCGGCAGCGCGGGCCTGTTGCGTGGCCAGTTGTGTGCTGGTTTGCGCAGCGGTCAGGGCCAGCTGCTTGGTCAGTACCCGGGTGTGCCACGCAATTTCGTCCGCCTGGTGGCGCATGAAGTAACTCACGTCCAGCGTGTCCCACAGTGCCTTGTGCGCCAGGTGGGGCAGGGCGTGCAGCGCCAGCAGCGCCAGGGCTTCGCGTTTGCGGGCTTCCACCACTGCGCCGGGGTCAGGTGCGCGCCCGCCGAGCGCGCGCAGCGTGTAGCGGTACAGGTCCTCCAGCAGCTTGCCCTTCCAGGCGTTCCATACCTTGGGACTGGTGCCGCGAATGTCGGCCACCGTGAGCAGGTAAAGCGCGGTCAGGTAGCGCTCGTTGCCCACGCGTTGGGCGAAGGCGTTGATCACGTCCGGGTCGCTCAGGTCTTCCTTTTGCGCCATGCGGCTCATGGTCAGGTGTTCGGACACCAGAAACGCCATCAGCTGGCTGTCTTCGCGGGCAATGCCGTGCTGACGGCAAAAGGTGCGCACATCGCGCGCGCCCAGCTCGGAGTGGTCACCGCCACGGCCTTTGGCGATGTCGTGAAACAGCGCGGCAATGTAGAGAATCCACGGCTTGTCCCAGCCCGCGGCCAGCTGCGAACAAAATGGATACTCATGGGAATGCTCGGCAATGAAGAAGCGCCGCATGTTGCGCAACACCATCAAAATGTGCTGGTCCACGGTGTAGACGTGAAACAGGTCATGCTGCATCTGCCCGACGATATTGCGGAACACCCAGAGGTAGCGCCCGAGCACCGAGGTCTGGTTCATCAAACGCATGGCGTGGGTGATGCCATCGGGCTGTTTCAGGATGCTCAGAAACGTTGCTCGGTTGACCGGGTCGGCACGAAACTGGGCATTCATCACCGGCCGCGCGTTGTAGAGTGCCCGCAGGGTGCGCGCCGACAAGCCCTTGATGCCCACCGTGGTCTGGTAAATCAGAAAAGTTTCCAATATGGCCTGCGGCTGCTGCTCATACAGGTTGTCGTGCGCCACCTCCAGCATGCCTCCCTTGTCGAAAAAGCGCTCGTTGATCGGGCGCCGCCGGTCCCTGCCGGCGTCGTCACTGCTCAGGCGCTCTTCAATGTTCAGCAGCAAAATCTGGTTGAGCTGGGTCACGGCCTTGGCCGCCCAGTAATAGCGCTTCATCAGTGCTTCACTGGCGCGGCGGGTGCTGCGCGTGTTGGGCGCTGCGTGGGGCCCCGGGACGCTCGGGGCGACGATGGCAGCAGGCGCCTGGGCCTTGAAACCGAACGACTCGGCCACGGCTGTCTGCAGATCAAACACCAGCCGGTCTTCGCGGCGGTTGGCCAGCAGGTGCAGCCGCGCCCTGATCAGGCCGAGCAGGGCTTCGTTGGCCTTGATCTGCCGAATCTCCAGCGGTGTGGCAAGGCCTTTGCGGGCCAGTTCGTCCCAGCTGCGTCCCAGACCAGCGGCCTTGGCCACCCACAAAATAATTTGCAAGTCGCGCAGGCCACCTGGCGATTCTTTGCAGTTCGGCTCCAGAGAATACGGCGTGTTCTCAAACTTGTTGTGGCGCTGGCGCATCTCCAGTGTCTTGGCCACAAAAAAGACCTTGGGATCCATGGCCTCGTTCAACTGGCCCACCAAGGCATTGAACTGCGCCTTGCTGCCGCAGATCAGGCGGCATTCCAGGAGCGAGGTCTGCACCGTCACATCTTTGGCGGCTTCCTGCAAACAATCGGCGGCGGTGCGCACGCTGGAGCCAATTTCAAGGCCCACATCCCAGCAAGAGCCGATGAAACCTTCCAGCCCCGACTTGAGGGCTTCGTCCTGCTCGGGGTGACTGCTGTCGGGCAGCAGCACCAGCACGTCCACATCTGAAAACGGAAACAGCTCGCCGCGGCCGTAACCGCCCACCGCCAGGAGACTGAAGTCGGGGCCGAAGCCGGCGTGCTTCCAGAGTTCACGCAAGGTCTGGTCAGTCAGGCGTGCCAGGCGGTGCAAGGCGCTGCGCACGCCCCGGGACGACGAGCCTTGCACGCCCAGCTGCTCCAGCAGCGCCGATTTGTCGTGGCGGTACTGGAGGCGAAGCGCCCCAATGTCACCCGTGGGCTCGCTCATGGCGTTCTCCTGGTGGCCGGTTGCCCCGTCAGACGGTGGCAGGGGCCTGGTTCACAAAAGCGGGCACCGGTGGGCTGCCAGCCGAGAGTGTGAGCACCTCGTAGCCCGTGGGCGTGACCAGAATGGTGTGTTCCCATTGGGCCGAGAGTGAGCGGTCTTTGGTCACGATGGTCCAGCCGTCGCCCATTTCCTTGATGTCGCGCTTACCCGCGTTGATCATGGGTTCGATGGTGAAGGTCATGCCGGGTTTCAGCTCCTCCAGCGTGCCGGGACGACCGTAGTGCAACACCTGCGGGTCTTCGTGAAAGCGCTGACCAATGCCGTGGCCGCAAAACTCACGCACCACCGAAAAGCCGTTGCCCTCGGCAAAGGTCTGAATGGCGTGACCAATGTCGCCCAGGCGCACGCCCGGTTTGACCATGGCAATACCCTTCCACATGGCTTCAAAGGTGACGTGGCACAGCCGTCGGGCCTGGATGCTGCAGGCCGCTTCGCCACCGATGAGGAACATGCGGCTGTTGTCGCCGTACCAGCCTTCGGGCGTGATCACGGTGACGTCGATGTTCAGGATGTCACCTTTTTTCAGCGGCTTTTCATTGGGAATGCCGTGGCACACCACCTGGTTGATGGACGTGCACAGGTGGCCGGGGTAGGGCGGGTAGCCGCTGGGCTGGTAACCGATGGTGGCCGAACGCGTGCCCTGCTGTTTCATGTACTCGGCCGCCAGGCGGTCGATTTCCAGCGTGGTCATGCCGGGCTGGATCAGCGGTGTCAGGTGGTCCAGCACCTCTGAGGCCAGTCGGCCGGCCACGCGCATGCCCGCAATGCCGGCTTCGTCTTTATAGGTGATGCTCATAGCGCCGGATTATCCCACCGGGCCTGGTCGTGGTTGGCAGGGGTGGCCGGGTTGCCCGGGTAAAATCGCGGGTTTCCACCCACCCTCTGGGTTCACGCACCCCAGGCTCCCACCGTGTCCCTGCACCTGCGCTTTTTTGATGGCGGCAATGCCATCAGCGACTTCAAAGTCCAGCAAATGCTGCCCCGCCTCGTGGGCATTTCCGACAAGATCACCGGCCTGACGGCGCGCTTTGTACACCTGGCGTCGTTTGACGCCGAGCCCGATGCCGCCACCGTGGAGCGCCTGGGACAGCTGCTGACCTACGGCGAGCCTTGCACCGCAGCGCACCAGAAACTGACCGAGAGCGGTGCCCCGGCCCTGCTGATCATGCCGCGGCTGGGCACCGTGTCGCCCTGGGCGTCCAAAGCCACCGACATTGCCCACAACTGCGGCCTGGCGCTGCACCGGGTGGAACGCCTGGTGGAATTCCGGCTGCAGCTCAAAAGCGGCCTGCTGGGCAAAGCCAGCCTGAGTGCCGAGCAACTGCAGGCCGTGGCCGACAGCCTGCACGACCGCATGACCGAAAACGTGTCGCTCGACCGCAGCCAGGCCAGCGCCTTGTTCACCGAACTGCACGCTGCACCCATGGCGCATGTGGACGTGCTGGCGGGTGGCCGCAGGGCCCTGGCGGAAGCCAACACCGCCTGGGGACTGGCCCTGGCCGACGACGAGATCGACTACCTGGTGAACGCGTTCACCGGCTTGCAGCGCAACCCCACCGACGTGGAGCTGATGATGTTTGCGCAGGCCAACAGCGAGCACTGCCGCCACAAAATCTTCAACGCACAGTTCACCATCGACGGCGTGGCGCAGGACAAGAGCCTGTTTGGCATGATCCGCCACACGCACCAGCTGGCGCCGCAGCACACGGTGGTGGCGTACTCGGACAACGCTTCCATCATGGAAGGCAACCCGGTGGAGCGCTTTGTGGCGCGCGCTGGCGGCAGCGCTTCGCCCGCCTATGCGGCCGAGCCGGCCACTCACCACATCTTGATGAAGGTGGAAACGCACAACCACCCGACCGCCATTTCGCCGTTTCCCGGCGCGTCCACCGGCGCGGGCGGCGAGATTCGCGACGAAGGCGCCACCGGCCGGGGCTCCAAGCCCAAAGCGGGCCTGACCGGCTTTACCGTGTCCAAACTCTGGGGCGGCCTGAGCGACCAGCCGGGCGGCAAGCCCGAGCACATCGCCAGCCCGCTGCAGATCATGACCGAGGGCCCGCTGGGCGGCGCCGCGTTCAACAACGAGTTTGGCCGGCCCAACCTGCTGGGCTATTTCCGCGAATACGAGCAGGCCGTGGACGGCGTGCAGCGCGGCTACCACAAGCCCATCATGATCGCGGGTGGCCTGGGCGTGATCGACGCCGGGCAAACCCACAAGATCGAATTCCCCGCCGGCTCGCTGCTGATTCAGCTGGGTGGCCCGGGCATGAAGATCGGCATGGGCGGCAGCGCCGCCAGTTCCATGGCCAGTGGCACCAACGCTGCTTCGCTCGACTTTGACAGCGTGCAGCGCGGCAACCCCGAAATTGAGCGCCGGGCACAAGAGGTCATCAACCACTGCTGGCAGCAGGGCGACAAAAACCCCATTTTGGCCATTCACGATGTGGGCGCGGGCGGCTTGTCCAATGCCTTCCCGGAGCTGACCAACGACGCCGGGCGCGGCGCCCGCTTTGACCTGCGCGCCGTGCCGCTGGAAGAAAGCGGCCTGGCGCCCAAGGAAATCTGGTGCAACGAAAGCCAGGAACGCTACGTGCTGGCGATCGCGCCCGAGTCGCTGGCCCAGTTCCAGGCGTTTTGCGAGCGCGAACGCTGCCCGTTTGCGGTGGTGGGCGTGGCCACCGAAGAGCGCCACCTGGTGGTGGGCGATGTGGACTTGCCCCTTCCCCTTCTGGGGGAAGGCGGGGATGGGGGCCTGCGCGCCGACACCACATCGGCAGGCGCGCCCCCACCCCAACCCTCCCCCAGCGGGGGAGGGAGTGAGCATCCAGTCAACATGCCCATGAACGTGCTGCTGGGCAAGCCGCCCAAAATGCACCGCGACGTGAAAACCGTGGCGCGTGCGCCGCAGCCGCTGGACCTCACCGGCATGGACGTGGAAAAAGCCGTCATCGACGTGCTGAGCCACCCGACCGTGGCGTCCAAGCGCTTCCTCATCACCATTGGCGACCGCACCGTGGGCGGCCTGAGCCACCGCGACCAGATGGTGGGCCCGTGGCAGGTGCCGGTGGCCGACTGCGCCGTGACGCTGGCCGACTTTTCTGGCTTTGCCGGCGAAGCCATGGCCATGGGCGAGCGCACGCCGCTGGCCTCGCTCGACGCGGCCGCGTCGGGCCGCATGGCGGTGGCAGAGGCCATCACCAACCTGCTGGCCGCTCCCATTGAGCTGCCGCGCGTGAAACTGTCCGCCAACTGGATGGCCGCCTGCGGCGAGCCCGGCGAAGACGCTGCGCTGTTTGACACCGTGAAAGCTGTCGGCATGGAACTCTGCCCGGCGCTGGGCATTTCCATTCCGGTGGGCAAAGACAGCCTGTCCATGCGCACCCAGTGGCAAGACGGCGCCGACAAGCAAAAAGTGACCTCGCCCGTCAGCCTGATCGTGACCGCGTTTGCCACCTTGGCCGATGTGCGCAGCACGCTCACCCCGCAGCTCGACCGCACCACGGAAGACACCACCCTGGTGCTGGTGGACCTGGGCAAGGGCCAGCACCGCATGGGCGGCAGCATCTTGGCCCAGGTGCTGGGCCAGCCCGGCGGCACCGTACCCGACCTGGACGACCCGCAAGACCTCGTGAGCCTGGTGAACGCCGTGAACGCGCTGCGCGCCGAGGGCAAGCTGCTGGCCTACCACGACCGCAGCGACGGTGGCCTGCTGGCCGCCGCTGCCGAAATGGCGTTTGCCGGCCATGTGGGCGTGGCGCTGAATGTGGACATGCTCGTGACCGAGGGCGATGGCATCACCGACAGCCGCATGGACAGTGGCGATGCCAAAAACTGGGCCACCCAGGTCAGCGCCCGCCGCGAAGAACGCACGCTCAAGGCCTTGTTCAGCGAAGAGCTGGGCGTGCTGCTGCAGGTGCGCACCGCCGAGCGCAACGCCGTGATGCAAACCCTGCGCGAACACGGTCTGAGCAAGCACAGCCACTTTGTGGGCAAGACCCGCCCCGAGTCGTCCGGCATGGCGGTGGGCAAGGGTCAGTTGCAAGTCTGGCGCGACACCAAAGCCGTGTTCAGCGCCAACCTGTTCGACCTGCACCAGGTGTGGGACAGCGTGAGCTGGCGCATCAACCAGCAGCGCGACAACCCGGCCTGTGCCGACAGCGAGCACGCCGCCGCAGGGCTGCCTGCCGACCCGGGCCTGCATGTTTCGCTGAGCTTCGACCCGCTGGACAACGTGGCCGCGCCGTTCCTGAACCTGTCGCGTCCCAAAGTCGCCATCCTGCGCGAGCAAGGCGTGAACTCGCATGTGGAAATGGCCTACGCCTTCACGCGGGCCGGTTTTGAGGCGTTTGACGTGCACATGACCGACCTGCAAAGCGGCCGCGCCAAGCTGGCTGACTTCCAGGGCGTGGTGGCTTGTGGTGGTTTCAGCTACGGCGACACGCTGGGTGCCGGCATTGGCTGGGCGCGCAGCATCACGTTCAACCCACTGCTGTCCGAGCAGTTTCAGGGTTTCTTTGCCCGCAAAGACACTTTCGGCCTGGGCGTGTGCAACGGCTGCCAGATGTTCGCCGAGCTGGCCGACATCATTCCGGGCGCAGAAGCCTGGCCGCGTTTCACCACCAACCAGAGCGAGCGCTTTGAGGCCCGGCTCTCGATGGTTGAGGTATTGGCGTCCCCCAGCCTGTTCCTGCAAGGCATGGCCGGCAGCCGCTTGCCCATCGCGGTAGCGCATGGCGAAGGCTTTGCCAACTTCAAGTTCCGCGGCGACCCCGCGCAGGCCCTCGCGGCCATGCGCTTTGTGGACAACGCGGGCGCCGCCACCGAGCAGTACCCGTTCAACCCCAATGGCAGCCCGGGTGGACTCACCGCCGTGACCACGGCAGACGGCCGATTCACCGCCATGATGCCGCACCCCGAACGCGTGTTCCGCAACATCCAGATGAGCTGGATCGACCTTGAAAAAGCCGGCGGCCAGAGCGCCCACAGCCCGTGGATGCGCATCTGGCGCAACGCGCGCAAGTGGGTGGGCTGAGCTGTTGATTTGGCCCGGTGTTGCCTTCACAGCCTCGCCGGCTTGCGGTCGAGCCGGGGTGAGGGGCTTCTGACCGCACAGGGCCGGAACAATAGGCGGGCGGGAACGGCCAGGAGCTGGCAAGCCTCAATGCCGGGAGCAGCCCTGGCTCAAGCGTACCCTTGGCTCAAGCGTAGTTTGATTGAACCCGCGTTTTGCGGCAGCTTGAGCGCAAGGGTGGACATCGCTTTATCCGGGTGGTTGCGCCTCAGGCGGTTGCCCTGTTGACCTGGAAATGGCCGTTGGACAGGTTCGAGTGGGCTGGCGGCTCAATCGAACCTGTAGCGCACCCACCCAGTAGGTCAGCCTGTTCGTGGGCAACATGCTGAGTATTTACAGGTCTTCCAACGGATTAAGCGTGGTCCACTGCCGTTTCTACGTTTAATGCGGCGAGTCTGGCAACGATGGGCTTTGCCTCCTCGTATATCGCTTGGGTGCCAAAACGTGCTTCTAGCCGTTCCATTCCTTTTTGCAAGGTGGGCCCAACCGCGACGCTGGCTTGATCCAAACTCATGTGCGATTGCTCCAGAGATTTCAGGAAATCAAACGCAGAATCCTCGACGCCGTTTTTGATCAAGTACCAAAATGTACTTCTGCGCAAGCCATTGTGCTTGGCCAGTCGGTTGCCGAAGGCCCGGCCAGAGCCAACGGCGTAGCGCTTCCAGAGAAAAAAAGCGAGCGCTACAAGAATGGCAACGCTGAGAATGGTGGTGATGTTCGGCATGGGCTGTTGTTCCACGGTGTTGTCTGGATTGGCAGGATCAGTGACGGCTACTTCGGCTGGCTGCGCGGTGAAGGTTCGAGTTCGGCGGATACCGGAGGAGGCGATCCGCTGGTAAAAATGAGCTGGCCATTGACCTTGCCCCTGACATCCGTATCCCATCGCTGGGTCACGAATTGGCTTGCTGGGTCTGAGCCGCGAGCCAGTTTTCGCGAACCGCACCGGGCAGACACAGGCCAGCGTCGCGGGCGAGCGGGTCTGGTTGTACCGGTGCAGTCTGCCACTATATCGCGCTGGCCACCCATCGCCGGGCGCTCACCGGGCTGATGATTTTGTACCGGAATGTGCTGTGGGCCGATCGGTCTGATGGCTCCGGCCCTGTGCGGTCAGAAGCCCCTCACGTCAGTCCTCTCCCGCAAGCGGCCGAGGCTGTGAAGGCAATACCGGGCCGAACCAGCAGGAGCATGCGGGGATTGCTGTCGGTGCTAGCATTGACAGCAATTTTAACCGTCTGTTGGAGCCCGAGATGAGCACGCTCACGATCCGCAACCTCGAACCGCACATCAAAGACAAGCTCCGCCAAACGGCTGCAGCCCATGGACGATCCATGGAGGAGGAGGTACGCACCATCTTGCGGCAAGTGCTGTCACAGCCCACCGCAGGGTCAGGTTTGGGGAGCCGTGTTCACGCCCGCTTTGCAGCCCTGGGGGGAGCGGAAGGTGTGAACAGGCCGCCACGCACCGAATTGCCACGCGCACCACACTTTGGTGACGCTGGAGCCAACACATGATTGTTCTGGATACCCATGTGGTGTCCGAGCTGATGCGGGCGCAGCCTGCGCCCAACGTGCTTGACTGGGTCAACGCGCAGCCATCCGAACAGCTCTGCTTGTGCAGCGTCGTCGTGGCCGAACTGCTTTACGGTGTGGGGCGCATGCCGGACGGCATTCGCAAAAGCGACCTGCTCTTTGCCGTGCGGGCCATGGTTTTTGAAGACTTTGCGGGCCGCGTTTTGCCGTTTGACTTGGATGCCGCCGTTGCGTGTGCACAGATGGTGCTGCAAAGGGAAAAGGCAGGCCGCACCATTTCAACCGCTGACGCCCAGATTGCTGCCATTTGCGCTGCGCACGGTGCCCGCCTCGCCACGCGCAATATCCGCGACTTCGCATCGTTGGACCTTCAGCTCATCAATCCGTGGGACTGAAACGTTGTCGACTGGCTTCACCGCGTTCAAACCGAGCGTACCGTCCCATTTACCCAGATAGACACCCACCATGGCCACCAGTCTCCTCATGCTGCTCGACGACATCGCCACCGTGCTGGACGATGTGGCCGTGATGACCAAAGTGGCCGCCCGTCAGGGCATGGCCGCAGCCGACGACGTGGCGGCCATGACGCAGTTGGCCGCCAAGAAAACCGCCGGCGTGCTGGGTGACGACCTGGCGCTCAATGCCCAGCAGGTCACCGGCGTGAAAGCCGACCGGGAACTGCCTGTGGTCTGGGCCGTGGCCAAGGGCTCGCTGGTGAACAAAGCCATTCTGGTGCCGGCGGCGCTGGCCATCAGCGCCATGGCGCCCTGGGCCATCACACCGTTGCTCATGCTGGGCGGCTTGTTTCTGTGTTTTGAGGGCGCTGAAAAACTGCTCCACGCGCTTTTGCACAAGACGTCGGACGAACACGCGCGGCAGGTCGCGTTGGTCAAAGCCGTGGGTGACGAAACCGTGGACCTGGTGGCGTTTGAAAAAGACAAAATCAAAGGTGCGGTGCGCACCGACTTCGTCCTGTCGGCTGAAATCATCGTCATCACCCTGGGCACGGTGGCCGCAGCCACGTTTGCCAAACAACTGTCGGTGCTGATCGGCATCTCTGTCGTCATGACGGTGGGCGTTTACGGCCTGGTGGCCGGCATCGTCAAGCTCGACGACGCTGGCCTGCACCTGAACCGCCAGAACGCCAGCTGGAAACAGTCGCTGGGCCGCGGCATCCTCACCGCAGCACCCTGGCTCATGAAAACACTGTCTGTGGTGGGCACCGCGGCCATGTTTTTGGTGGGTGGCGGCATTCTGTTGCACGGCATGCCTGGCCTGGGCCATGCCGTCGACGCATTGGCCGGCGGCCTGGGCTGGTTGGGCGCTGTGTTGTCCAGTCTGGCGGGTGCGGCGGTGGGCTTGCTGGCCGGCGGTGCTGTGGTGCTGCTGATGACCGGCTGGAAGCGCCTGCGCGGGCAGGGCGACGCGGTCGCGCATTGATACTTAAAACAGACAGGCTTGACCTGCATCAAGATCAATGCATGGGTAATCTCTAGACTGACATTCATCAATCGTGAGTGTGCTGATGGTTTATTCAGGTGCTCTGGTTGAACACCCACAACAGGAGCCACACCATGAACGCCATCCCCTCCGCCACCGCAACGGTTGATGCAGACGCCCCGCTGACCAACTTCACCAACTGCCACGGTGGCATCATCAAGCGCCTGAACGCGCTGGACGAGTTGCCCGCCTTGCTGGCCCCCGCCGCCCGGGCGCGTGAAATCGCAGAACAGTCGCTTGAATTTTTCCGCGAAGCGATTTTTGAACACCACCTGGAAGAAGAGCGCGAGCTGTTTCCTGCCGTCATTGCCAGCGCCACCCCGGGCGAAGAGTTGCTGCAAGTCAAAGCCATGACCACACGCCTCACACAGGAACACCGCATGGTGGAAGCGCTGTGGAAGAAGCTGGAAAGCGGCCTGAAACGTGTGGCCAATGGCCAAAGTACCGATCTGGATGTGTCCGAGGTGCAGCGCCTGGTGAGTGAATACACCGCCCACGCAGCTTTTGAGGAGGCCGAATTTTTGCCGTTGTCAGAAAAAATCTTGAGCCGCAACAGCAACCACATGGCCGCACTCGGTTTGTCGCTGCACATGCGGCATGTGAAGCCGGTCAACGCGTACATCTGAGGCGCCAACAAGCGCCCGTCGCGCTTCAGTGGAGGCCGACCACCGGCCGCGACCGGTAAAACTTCAGCGGGCTGCTTTGCCCGGCTTTGAGCACCGCCGGTTTCATCTTGCCGACCACGTGCATTTCGCAGGGCTTGCAGTCAAAGCGCAGGGTGAGTTTTTCGTCGCCGTGCACGAGTGACATGGGTTCGGCGCGCACCGTGCCCTGCACGCCGGTGACGCCTTTGGCCTGCTTTGGGCACAGGCTGAGCGAAAAGCGCACGCAGTGCTTGGTGATCATCAGGCTCACTTCGCCAGCTTCTTCGTGGCTCTCGTAGGCGGCGGCGATCACTTTCACGCCGTGTCTGGCGTAAAAGTCCCGCGCTTTCTGGTTGAACACATTGGCCAGGTAGGTGAGCGTGTCTTCGGGGTATGGCGCGGGCGGCTGCACCGGCTCGGCGCGGGGCAGGCGCTGCCAGGCGGTGGCTCGGGCGGCTTCCAGTTTTTCCATGGCTTCGCGGCGCAGCGGGTTGAGCAGCGACGCGGGCACAAACCACGCTTGCGATAGGTTCAGCGACACGTCGATGGGCTCAAAAATCGTGTCGCCCAGGCGGGCCAGGGTTTCGCGCAGTTTGCTCTGCGCCTGGGCGGCGTCTTTGGCCCGTTCCAGGGTGCAGGGCAGGATGGCTGTGGCGCTGTGGCCGTCTTCGTCGGTGGCGGTCAGGCTCAGGCCTTGGGACGTTTCGTTCAGTTGCAGCCAGGCGCCAATGCGCCGTTCGGCCGACTTTTTCTCCAGGCTGCGCACCCAGTCCATGTCGCGGTTGCGGTTGCGGTTGACCACGGTGTTTTTGCGCAGGTCTTTCAGGGTGTCGATGGCGTCTTTGGGGTACACGCGCCAGCGCTTGGGCGCGGGCAAGCGTTCGGCGCGGTTGATCTGCAGGCCGGTGAGCTCTTTTTGCAGGTCCAGGTAGCACAGGCCGTCGCCGTTGTGGATCACGGTGGCGGGGTCGTCGGTTTCCAGTTCAACAAAGTTGGGGCCCACCTGGGTGACATAGCCAATGGGGCGGCCCGGGTTTTTGGGGGTGTCAAAGGCGCCAATGTCTTCTTTGCGGCCCTGCACAAAGTAGTCGGTGAATTCGCGGTTGAAGTTCTGGTCGGGGTCGGGCTGAAAGTGCAGGGTGCAGCTGCCGCTGGACGAGCGGGCCAGCGGGTGGGCCGACGACTGGCGGTCTTCCAGAATCTCGTCGAGCAGCACGCGGTAGTGGGCGGTGATGTTTTTCACGTAGCCCATGTCTTTGTAGCGGCCTTCAATCTTGAAGCTGCGGGCGCCCGCGTCGATCAGGGCGCGCAGGTTGTCGCTCTGGTTGTTGTCTTTCATGCTCAGCACGTGTTTGTCGTGCGCCACGATGCGGCCCTGGCTGTCTTTCACCTCATAAGGCAGGCGGCAGGCTTGCGAGCAGTCGCCCCGGTTGGCGCTGCGCCCGGTGTGGGCGTGGCTGATGAAGCACTGGCCGCTGTAGGCCACGCACAGCGCGCCGTGCACGAAAAATTCGAGCGTACAGCGCTCGGGGTCGGTGGCGGCGCGAATGTCTGCGATCTGATGCAGCGTGAGTTCGCGCGCCAGCACGATCTGGCTCAGGCCCGCGTCTTGCAGAAACCGTGCTTTTTCGGGCGTGCGGGTGTCGGTTTGCGTGCTGGCGTGCAGCTGAATGGGCGGTAAGTCGATCTCCAGCAAGCCCATGTCTTGAATGATGAGTGCGTCCGCGCCAGCGTCATACAGCTGCCAGGCCAGCTTGCGGGCGGGCTCCAGTTCGTCGTCTCGCAAGATGGTGTTCATCGTCACAAAAATGCGGCTGCCAAAGCGGTGGGCGTATTTCGCCAGGCGGGCAATTTCTTTCACCGAGTTGTCGGCGCTGGTGCGGGCGCCAAACGATGGCCCGCCGATGTACACGGCGTCAGCCCCGTGGTTCACAGCCTCGATGCCAATGTCGGCGTCGCGGGCGGGGGAGAGCAGTTCCAGGTGGTGGGGCAGCATGGGTGTCGAGCGTGCAAAATCGGTGGACGGCGAAAAAAACCAACGCGATATTGTCCAGGAGAACACCGATGCATGCACCTGCCCCGTTCAATCAAAGCGCGCAACCCGCTGTGGTGCTGGTGCACGGCTCGTGGCACGGCGCCTGGTGCTGGCGCCGGGTGTTGCCGCTGCTGCGGGGCGCAGGGGTGGAAACGCACGCGGTCACGCTCACGGGTGTGGGCGAGCGGGCCCACCTGCTGAGCCCGGCCATTGCCCTGCACACGCACATACAGGATGTGATCGGGCTCATCGAGGCCGAAGAGCTGCAGCGGGTGGTGCTGGTGGGCCACAGCTACGCGGGCATGGTGATCACCGGGGTGGCCGACCGGCTGCAGCGCGAGCGCCCGGGCTTGCTGGCGCATCTGGTGTACCTGGACGCGGCGCTGCCACACCCCGGCGACAGCTGGAGCAGCCACCACGCGCCTGAGACGAAGCAGGCGCGCATGGCCGCCGCGCAACCCAGCGGGGGCCTGAGCTTTCCACCGCCCGACGCCGCGCTGTTTGGCCTGGAGGGCGCCGACCGCGACTGGGTGAACCGCCGCCAGACGCCGCAGCCCTTCAAGCTGTACCAGCAGCCGCTGGACTTTGATGCCGAGCGCGTGGCCACCGTGCCGCGCACCTTCATTGACTGCACGATGCCCGCGCTGGCCACCATTGCACCGTCGCGCGCGCGGGTGCGCCGCGAGCCGGGCTGGGAGGTGCTGGAGCTGGCCACCGGCCACGACCCGATGGTGAGCGAGCCGCAAGCGCTGGCCGACCTGTTGCTGCGCATCCAGCGCCAGGCGGTTTGAGCGTGCGGGCGCCTGAGCCCAGTCGCGCCACCGGGCGGCTGGACCGCATCGACCTGCTGCGCGCCGCCGCCATGCTGTGGATGACGGCGTTTCATTTCAGCTTTGACCTGAACCACTTTGGCCTGATTCAGCAAAACTTTTACAACGACCCGTTCTGGACCTGGCAGCGCACCGCCATCGTGAGCGGCTTTCTGTTCACCGCCGGTCTGTCGCAGGCGGTGGCGCTGCACCGGGGGCAAAGCTGGCCGCGTTTCTGGCGCCGCTGGGCACAGGTGGCGGGTGCCGCGTTGCTGGTCACGGCGGGTTCGGTGGTGGTGTTTCCCAACAGTTTCATTTACTTTGGCGTGCTGCACGGCATTGCGGCCATGCTGATCGTGGCCCGGCTCACCGCTGGCTGGGGCGCCTGGCTGTGGCTGCTGGGTGCGCTGGCGGTGGCGTTGACATGGGCCGCACCGTGGCTGATCGGCGCCATGCCCGCGCTGGAGGTGTTCAACACGCCCTGGCTGAACTGGCTGGGTTTCATCAGCCGCAAGCCCATCACCGAAGACTATGTGCCGCTGCTGCCGTGGCTGGGCGCGGTGTGGTGGGGCCTGGCGGCCGGGCAGTGGGCGCTGAAACACCGGCCCGCGTGGCTGGGTTCGGCCGACGCGCCTGCGGGCGGTTGGCGCCGTGCCCTGGTGACGCTGGGCCGGTGGAGCCTGAGCTACTACCTGCTGCACCAGCCCGTACTGATGGGCCTGGTGGGCGCTTTCGTGTGGCTGCGCGCAAACTGATCAGCCCGCACAGAACGGCCGCAGGAACTGTCCGGCCACAAACAAGTCCTTCTCGACCGCCCGCCGCACGCCGGCGCTGTCTTTGCGCTGCAGGGCCTGAATCATGTCGCCATGCGCGTCATTGAGCACGGCGCTGGCGCCTTGGGCTTCAAACAGCCGGTTGGACAACGGCCCCACCTTGAGCCAGACGGTTTCAATCAACGCCATCAGCGTGGGCGAGCCGGCGGCCTGGTACAGCCGCAGGTGAAATGCCTCGTTGGCGTCGAGGTAGGCTTTCGCGTCACTGGCGGCCAGGGCTTCGCCCATGCGCTGCTCCAGCGCGGCCAGTTCGGCCACACCGGCGCTGTCGATGCGGTGGGCGCCGCGTTCGGCGGCTTCGCCTTCCAGCAGCAGGCGCATGTGCAACACGTCGTCAAATTCAGCCACCGAAAGCCGGGGCACCAGCATGCCGCTGTGCGGCACGTTTACCAGCGCGCCTTCGGCCGCCAGGCGCTGCAACGCGGCGCGTACCGGCATCACGCCGGCGCCCAGTTGCTGCGCAAGGGCGTGAATTTTCAGCCGCTCGCCGGGCAAAAAGCGGCCCACCGTGACCCACTGGCGCAGGCGCAGGTAGGTGCTGTCTTGCTGGGTGGGCGCGGGCGCGGCCTTCATGCAGGCGGCACCACGGCGGTAATCTCGCCCAGCACCGCGTCCAGCGCGTCTAAAAGCTGGGCCACGTGGGCCGGGGTGGTTTGCGGGCAGACCAGCATCATGTTGTGAAACGGCGTGATCAAAATGCCCCGGTTCAGCAGCCCGAGGTGGATCAGGTGTTCCAGCTCCCCGTCGAGCACGCGGTCGGCTTCGCTGCCGTTGGTGGGCGGCGTGGCGCAAAACTGAAACTCGGTGCGCGCGCCCACCTGGGTGACGCACCACGGCAGACCGTGCTTTCGCAAGACGTCTTGCAGCCCGCTGGCCAGCGCACTGGCCTGGGCGAGCATGTGGGCGTAAGCGCTGGGTGTCATTACCTCGGTGAGCGCCGCGCGCATGGCGGCCATGGCCAGCATGTTGCCGGTGAGCGTGGTGCCAATGCCGCTGTGGCCCGGCGGGGCGGCTTGCTTGGCGAGCACGGCGCGCTCGGCCAAGCTGGCGCTCATGCCATACACCGCGCAGGGCACACCGCCCCCCACCGGCTTGCCCAGCACCAGCGCGTCGGCCTCAATGCCGTGGGCGCGCGCGTAGCCGCCGGGGCCGGTGCTGATGGTGTGGGTTTCGTCCATCACCAGCAGGGCGCCGTGGTGCCGGATGAGCGCCTGTGCAGCGGCCCAGAAGCCCGGTTCGGGCAGCACCATGCCGATGTTGGTCATCACCGGTTCGGCCAGCACGCAAGCCACGTCGCCTTGTTGCAGCGCAGCTTCCAGCGCGGGCAGGTCGTTGAATTCGACCACCACCGTGTGTTCGGTGAGGTCGTGCACCTGGCCGAGCAGGCTGCTGCGCTGCACCGTCTGGCCGTTCACCAGATCGACAAACACGTCTTCAATGGTGCCGTGGTAGCAGCCATTGAACACCAGCAACTTTTTGCGGCCGGTAGCGGCGCGGATCCAGCGCACGATGTAGCGGTTGGCGTCGGTCGCGCTCATGGCGAACTGCCAGAAGGGCAGGCCAAAGCGCTCGCTCAGGGCCTGGCCCACGGCGGCGGCGTCTGCCGTGGCCAGCATGGTGGTGTAGCCCCGCGTGGCCTGCTTCACCAGGGCCGCGGCCACCGGCGCGGGCGCGTGGCCAAACATGGCGCCGGTGTCGCCCAGGCAAAAGTCCACCAGGCTGTGGCCGTCCACGTCGGTCACCCCCGCGCCGCTGGCATGGTCCACGTGCAGGGCAAAGGGCGTGCCCCAGTCGTTCATCCAGTGCAGCGGCACGCCAAACAGCAGGTGCTGCTGGGCCTGCGCCGCCAGCTCGGCCGACTGCGGGTTGCGTGCCGCGTAATGGGCCCGCTCACGGGTCAGAAAGGCCTGGGCGCGGGGCCAGTCAATGCCGGTGCGGGGATGGGTTTCGTTTTGCATGGGGCTTCAATCGTTTTTCAAGCTGGCATACCGGTCGGTCTCAGGCGCGCGTGTCTTCGTTCCAAGGCACCCGTGGAACCGCCCTTCGTCACGCTCAGGGCGGGCCACCAGGTGCGCAACCCTCCCGCCGCAGGCGAGAGAGGGGAAAGCCGCGCAGCGGCACACGGGGTGTCTGCCTAAACCAGCAGCAACAGGTGTTCGCGCTCCCACGAACTGATGACCCGGTTGTAGGTGGCGTATTCCAGTTCTTTCACGGCCAGAAACGCGTCGACAAACGCGCCGCCCAGCACCTCGCGCAGCGGCTCGCAGGTGCGCATGCGGCGTATCGCATCTTCCAGGTGGTTGGGCAGTTCGTAGTCCATGTCCCAGGCGCTGCTGCGCATGGGCTCGGTGGGCTCCAGCGCCTGTTTCATGCCCAGGTAACCGCAGGCCAGCGTGGCGGCCATGGCCAGGTAAGGGTTCACGTCCACGCCGGGCACGCGGTTTTCCAGGCGGCGGTTGGCGGCGTCGGACTCGGGCACGCGAATGCCGCAGGTGCGGTTGTCAAAGCCCCACTGCACATTGATGGGCGCCGACATGTTGCGTGAGAGCCGCCGGTACGAGTTCACATAGGGCGCCAGCATGGGCATGACCAAAGGCACATAGCGCTGCAGACCGGCGATGTAGTGGCCAAACGCCGGGCTCACCGAGCCGTCGGGCAGGCTGAAGATGTTGTGACCGGTCTGGCTGTCCAGAACGCTCTGGTGGATGTGCATGGCGCTGCCGGGCTCGGCTTCCATGGGCTTGGCCATGAAGGTGGCAAAAATACCGTGGCGCAGGGCCGTTTCCCGCACCGTGCGCTTGAACAGAAACACCCGGTCGGCCAGGTCCATCGGGTCGCCGTGGGTGAAATTGATCTCCATCTGGCCCGCGCCGGCCTCGTGAATGAGCGTTTCAACGCCAAGGCGGTGCACCTCACAAAAGCGCGACAGCTCCAGAAAGAAGGGGTCGAAGTCGTTCACCGCGTCGATGGAATACGACTGTCGCCCAGCCTCGGGCTTGCCGGTGCGCCCCAGGGGCGGCTGCAGCGGCTCGTGCGGGTTTTGGTGGCGGGCCACCAGGTAAAACTCCATCTCGGGTGCCACCACCGCTTGCCAGCCGCGCGCCGTGTAGCGGTCCAGCACACCGCGCAACACGCTGCGCGGTGACAGTGCCACGGGCCGGCCGTCAAACTCTTCGCAGTCGTGAATGATCACCGCCACCTGCTCGGCCGCCCAGGGCACCACGCGGGCGGTGCTCAGGTCGGGCACGCACACCATGTCGGGGTCGGTGTCGCCCACAAAGGCGGTGTTGTCGGGTTGCTGGCCGTTCACCGTGTTCAGCAGCACGCTCTTGGGCAGGCGCATGTGGCCCGACTTCAAAAACAGGTCTTTGGGCAAAATTTTGCCGCGCGCAATGCCGGTCATGTCCGGGATCACGCATTCCACTTCCTGGATGCGGTGCTGGGCGAAAAAGTCTTTGAGGGAATCGGTGTTCATCGGTCTGGCCTGGTGGTGCTTCACACCGCAGGTGCAATGCTTATTTGATCAAATAAAAGCCAAATTATGCCCACTGATCGGATTCAACTCAATATTTGATCAAATTTGAGTAGCGCTTGGGTGTTGAGTGGACGAAAAAAAACGCGGCCTGGGCCGCGTCTTGGGGTGAAGAACGCTGCTTGGCAGCGCCAAGCTCACTCCACCTTGGCTTTTTCGCGCAGCTTATTTTGAAACTCAGACAGCTTCTGCTGCTGCATCTGCTGGGCAATTTGCGGCTTGACCTCGTCAAACGCGGGCAGCTGGGCCTGGCGCACGTCGTCCACGCGGATGATGTGCCAGCCGAACTGGCTTTTCACCGGCGCAGCGGTCATCTGGCCTTTGTCCAGCTTCACCATGGCTTCGGAAAACTCCGTCACGTAACTGCCGGCTGCAGCCCAGTCCAGGTCGCCACCGTTGGCGCCGGAGCCTGGGTCCTTGGACTGCTTTTTGGCAATGTCTTCAAAGCTGGCACCGCCCTTGATGGACGCGATGATGGCCTTGGCTTCGTCTTCCTTTTCCACCAGGATGTGGCGGGCACGGAATTCCTTGCCGGCGTTGGCCGCGGCAAACTTGTCGTATTCGGCCTTGATGTCGGCGTCGGTCACCGGGTTTTTCTTCTGGAAGTCGGCAAACAGCGCACGGATCATGATGGTCTGGCGGGCCAGTTCCATCTGGGTTTTGTATTCGGCAGTGGCCCCAATACCGCGCTTCTGCGCTTCCTGCATGAAGATTTCACGCAGCACCACCTCTTCTTTCAACTGGGCGCGCACCGTGTCGTCCACCGGACGGCCCGAAGCGGCCACCTGCTGTGCCAGCGCTTCCACGCGCGCGGTAGGCACGGCCTTGCCATTCACGATGGCCACGTTTTGGGCCGCAGCCCAGGGAGCGGCTGCAATCAAAGCGGCCGCGGTCAGGGCCGTCAGGGAGAATTTCATGGTGTTCCTCGGGGTGAAAAAAGGTGGGAGCCGCCCCACAGGGACGGGTTTCAGCAAACAGATATCCAAACGTAGGCAGGTAGTTCAGGCCAGAACACGCTTTTTAAAGCCCCGCTGTTCGTGGCCCGGCCAGGGCTCAAGCCTTGATTTCAATGGCCAGTGCGTGCATGCCTGCATCGGTGAATTTTTGCAGCGCATCATACACAAGGCGGTGCTGTGCCACGCGGCTGCGCCCGGCAAACGCGGGGCCGCCAATGCGCACCCGAAAGTGGGTGCCGTAGCCCATGCCGTTGGAGCCGGCATGGCCGGCGTGGTCGGCGCTTTCGTCCAGCACTTCCAGCAGCGTGGGCGACAGCGCTTCACGCAAGCGCGCTTCCAGCGCCGGAGCGGTGGGAATGAAGTCTTGATCGCTCATGATTTTTCAGCCTCGTTGCCGTCGTCTTTGATGTAACGCGCGATGTAAAGGCCTTGGCCAATGATGAACACCACCGGGAAGATGTAGCCCCAGAGCTTGAAGTTCACCCAGTCTTCGGTGGAATAGTAGGCCGCCACATAGCCGTTGATGGCCGCCATGAACAGGAAATAAGCCACCCAGATGACCGTGAGCCGCCCCCACACGGCAGTGGGCAGCGTGAGCTGGCTACCCAGCAAAATTTGCAGGAAGTTCTTCTTCCAGCCCCAGAGCGCGGCACCCAGCACGATGGCCATGCTGGCGTAGAGCACGGTGGGTTTCCACTTGATGAAACGCTCGTCCTGCAGCACCAGGGTGAGCACACCAAACACCAGCACCAGCACCAGCGTCACCTTTTGCAGGGTCTGGAGTTTGCGGTCAATGCCGTAAATGATGCCGGTCTGCAACACAGTGGCGACCATGAGCACGGCGGTGGCGGTGTAGATGTCGTGCAGCTTGTAGGCCGCGACAAAAAGGGCAATGGGGAAAAAGTCAATAAGAAAGCGCATGGCTGGATTATCGGTCTTGCCGCCACCGCTGGCGGGGAGGCCCAAGATGGGCCCACAGTTTGCCCCGCTGCTGCCGATAGAAAAGCCGGCGTGCGTGGGGCCGACCGGGTGAAACCAGGGCCGCACGGTGTTTTCCCCTTCAAGGCGATTTTCCATGAGCGGAGGACATGCAGCTTGAACCTGGAAACGGCAGGTGGACAGGCCCGAGTGGGCTGTCAGGGGGTGTGCTGGCAAGGCGCGACGCCGCCGCTGGCTACTGCCAGCAAGAAGGAGCAACGCGGCCAGCGCACTGCCTGGCGGCTCAATCGGGTCTGTAGTGCCGTCGCCCGGAAGGTGAGCGCCGCCGTGGTCAACATCGTCCATGTTCATGGGCCTTTTCAGCGGAAAGAGCGCGGTCAACTGCCGTTTCTAGGTTGAGTGTTTCAAGGTGTCCCCGGCGGGCTTTGGCGCAGAGCAATGCCCCGGTGCAGCGGGTGCTGTCACACGGGGCGAGCAAGTCGCGCCTGATGCCGCGGGTGCCACGGGTCGGTGAAGTCACGTCGGCTTCGCTGGAGACCGACTTCACGGGAAACGGTGGCGCTGGCCTGAGGGTCGCCACTGGCCGGATGTTTCCCCTGGTGCCAGGCATCTTTCGGTGCACCCCGGACGCGATTGACATGGCGTGCAGCTGAGCGCCTGTTCGTCGTTTGTTCAAGCGGAACTTGGCGTGGCGACTGGGCTCTAAACTCGGTTCGTTAACCCAACATCGCCGCAAACATGGATACCCAGGAACAAAAATCGATTCTCTCAGTGGCCTTGCTGGCTGCTTTTTCCGACGGCCACAAGGCCGACACAGAGCGAGAGGCCATTCGCCAGCTGGCCGACACGCTGGGGCACGAATCGGGCGGGGCCGGACTGGCCAAGCTCTACCAGGACGTGCTGCTGCAGCGCGTGTCGCTGGCCGACGCTGTGGCGGGCCTGAACGGACCGGGGCAACGCCAGCTGGCCTATGAAATGGCGGTGTGCGTGTGCGACGCCGATGGGCGCCAGAGCGAGGCCGAGGCCACTTTTCTGGCCGACCTGAAAGCCCGCCTGAAGCTGGATGCCGGTGAGGCACAGGCTTTTGAGCAAGAGGAGCGCGCCTTGCTGAACGCCACCGACTACGCCGTGCCCATGGTGATTCAAACAGCGCCTGCCGCCACGAGCGCTCTGGCGGCACCGGCACAACAGGTGCAGGCGGCGGTCGACGCCGATCTGGATAAATCCATTCTGAAATACGCCATGCTCAACGGGGCGCTGGAGTTGCTGCCGCAGTCGTGGGCCTCCATGGCCATCATTCCGCTGCAGGTGAAGATGGTCTATGGCATTGGCAAAGCCCACGGTGTGGAACTGGATCAGGGCCACATACGCGAGTTCATTGCTGCGGTGGGCGTGGGCCTCACGTCCCAATACCTGGAGCAGTTTGGCCGCAAGTTGCTGGGTGGGCTACTGGGCAAGGCGGCCGGGCGCACGGCGGGCCGACTGGGCGGCGCGGCCACAGGCGTTGCGTTTTCGTTTGCCACCACCTATGCGCTGGGCCAGGTGGCCAAGCGCTATTACGCGGGCGGGCGGGTCATGAGCACCGCCTTGCTGCGGGACACCTTCCAAAACCTGCTCGGGCCGGCCAAACAAATGCAGGCGCAGTACCTGCCGCAGATTCAGCAACAGGCCCAAACCCTGGACGCGGCCAAGGTGCTGGCCATGGTGCGCGGGGCCTGACCAGCGCAGAAGCGCCGGCGGTGCAAACACGCGGGCTTCGGGGTCAGACGCTTCAGTGTGCCGCCGCCAAGGCCTCGCCCGCCATGGCGGCCGCTGCAATGCTCAGCGAACGCAAACGCAGTTCCGGTTCGTACACATCGCTCACCAGCATGAACTCGTCGGCTTCGGTGGCTTGCGCCAACGCTGTGAAGCCTTCACGCACGGTTTCTGGCCCGCCAATGACGGCGGCGGCCAGAAAGTCGGCAATGCCGGCGCGCTCCTGGGGGTGCAGCTGCGCCATGAAGCCGTGCACCGGCGGCGGTAATTGGCCGCGCTGCCCGGTGAGGATGCCCAGCACGCGCTGGTAGGTGCTGCTGGCCAGGTACTCGGCTTCCTCGTCGGTGCACGCGGCGATGAGTGGCACGCCGACCACGGCGTAGGGCTGGGCGAGCGTGGCCGATGGGCGGAACTGGTTGCGGTACACATCAAGTGCCTGCAGCAGCAAGCGCGGGGCAAAGTGCGACGCAAAGGCGTACGGCAAACCGCGCTGGGCCGCCAGTTGCGCTGAAAACAGGCTGGAGCCCAGCAGCCAGATGGGGACATTGGTGCCCGCGCCCGGCATGGCAATGAGGCGCTGGCCGGGCTGCGGCGGGCCCAGCAGTTGCTGGAGTTCGGTCACGTCACGCGGAAAGTCGGCTTCGGTTTCCACCCGGTTGCGGCGCAGGGCGCGCATGGTCAGGGGATCGGTGCCGGGGGCACGGCCCAGGCCCAGGTCAATACGGTCTGGGTACAGCTCGGCCAGCGTGCCAAAGGCTTCGGCCACCACCAGCGGCGCGTGGTTGGGCAGCATGACGCCGCCCGAGCCCACGCGGATGCGCTGGGTGCCACCCGCAATATGACCCACCAGCACCGCGGTGGCCGAGCTGGCAATGCCGCTCATGTTGTGGTGCTCGGCCAGCCAGTAGCGCTTGAAACCCAGCGACTCGGCATGCTGCGCGGTGCGCAGCGCCACGGCCAGGGCGTCGGCCACGCTGCGGCCTTCGCGCACGGCCACCAGGTCGAGCATGGACAGGGAAATGTTGTTCAGTGATGTCGTCATCGGTTCTCCATGGCGCCGAAGCGCCGCCATCTGGCAAGGCCAGCACGCCCTGGCGCCGGCGCGCCACCCATCACCCACGAGGAAACGCCAGCCCAGGGCACCGTCGGGCTGGCTTCGCCAGACGACCAGTGCCGCCCCCGGGGGGGTGACGCGAAGCGGCGCGGGGGGGACATATCAAGTGGGTAGAAAACCGTCCACCGACAGATAACGCTCGCCGGTGTCGTAGTTGAATCCCAGCACCACGGCGCCAGCGGCCAGTTCGGGCAGCTTCTGGGCAATGGCGGCCAGCGTGGCGCCCGACGAAATGCCCACCAGCATGCCTTCTTCGCGGGCGCAGCGCCGGGCCATCTCGCGGGCGGGTTCGGCGTCCACCTGGATCACGCCGTCGAGCAGGCTGGTGTCGAGGTTGCCGGGAATGAAGCCGGCGCCAATGCCCTGAATGGGGTGCGGCGCCGGGCTGCCGCCCGAGATGACGGGAGACGCCACCGGCTCCACCGCATACACCTTGAGCTGCGGCCAGTGGGCTTTGAGCACCTGGGCACAGCCGCTGAGGTGGCCGCCGGTGCCCACACCGGTGATGAGGGCGTCGATGCCCTCGGGGAAGTCGGTCAGGATTTCCAGCGCTGTGGTGCGCGCATGCACGGCGGTATTGGCCGGGTTGTTGAACTGCTGCGGCATCCAGGCGCCGGGCGTGGCGGCCACGATTTCTTCGGCGCGGGCAATGGAGCCCTTCATGCCATTTTCGCGCGGCGTGAGGTCGAACGACGCACCGTAGGCCAGCATGAGGCGGCGCCGCTCAATCGACATGCTGTCGGGCATGACGAGGATGAGCTTGTAACCCTTGACTGCGGCCACCATGGCCAGGCCAATGCCGGTGTTGCCCGAGGTGGGCTCGACGATGGTGCCGCCAGGCTGCAGGGCGCCGCTGGCTTCGGCGTCCTCCACCATGGCCAGTGCGATGCGGTCTTTGATGGAGCCGCCGGGGTTGCTGCGCTCGGACTTGATCCACACCTGCTGGGTGGCGCCGGCAAACAGCCGCTGCAGGCGCACATGCGGCGTGTTGCCGATGGTTTGAAGAATATTCTGGGCTTTCATGGGGTGTCCTTTGGGGTTGCCGCTTGTTCGATGCTTGGGGGCTGGTGTTCCAGCGAGGCCGAGTTCATGCAGTAGCGCAGGCCGGTGGGGGCGGGACCGTCTTCAAACACATGGCCCAGGTGCGCACCGCACTGGCTGCACACGGTTTCCACGCGGGTCATGCCCAGGCTGCGGTCGGTGATTTCGGTGATGGCGCCCGGAATCGCCTGGGAGAAACTGGGCCAGCCGCAGCCGGCATCAAATTTGGTGCCCGCGTCAAACAGGTGGTTGCCACAGCAGATGCAGTGGTAGCTGCCGTCGGCCCAGACCTGTTCAAATTTTCCGGTGAAGGGGCGCTCGGTGGCGGCATGGCGGGTGACCTCAAACGCGTGGCGCTCGGCGCCCTTGCTGGCCAGCAGTTCGCGCCACTCGGCTTCGGTTTTTTCAATCGGGTAGGTCATGTCAATCTCCTCGGGGGAATGGGTGCGGGCCATCAAGGGTCAGGGTACCGCAAGGGCAGGGCCGCTTCAAGACGAGCAGCTGATTTCAATCTGTGCGGCCCATTCGGGCGGGAAGTCGGCCAGGTCGTCGCAGCCGGGCAGGGCGTCAAACGGTTGCTCCAGCGCGGCCTGCAAGCGCTGCAGGCGAGAAAAATCGCCCTCGCGGGCACGTTGAATGGCGATTTCACCCAGGTGGTTGCGCAGCACCACCTGGGGGTTGGTGCGCAGCATGCGGGTCTGGGTGGCCAGCGCGTCAAAGCCGTGCTGGCTCTGCAGCCGGGTGCGCCAGTTTTGCGCCCAGGTATCCAACGCATCGCGTTGCAAGAACAGGTCCCGCACCGGCTCCAGGGCGCGGCGGGCCTCGGCCTCTGCTGCGCCCGGTGCCGAAAATCCCGCCACGGCGTGGCTCAGGCGGCGCCAGGCAATCGTGAAGTCCACCGCATCCTTGGCCATGAGCTGCATGAACTGTTCGGTCAGCGTTTCGTCACCCGGTTGCGCCCCGGTCAAGCCCAGCTTGGCGCCCATGCGCTGCTGCAAGGCGGCAGGAAACACGGTTTTGAAGGGCTCCAGGGCGTCCAGCGCCTGCTGCTGCTCGTCCATCAGCGGCAGCAGCGCCTGGCCCAGGCAAAAGAGGTTCCAGTAGGCGATGTTGGGCTGGCGGTGGTAGGCGTAGCGCCCACCGCTGTCGGTGTGGTTGCAGATGTGGGCGGGGTTGAAGGCGTCCATGAACTGGAACGGACCGTAGTCAATGGTCAGGCCGAGGATGCTCATGTTGTCGGTGTTCATCACCCCGTGGCAAAAGCCCACCGCCTGCCACTGCGCCACCGTGTGGGCCGTGCGTTCGCTCACGGCTTCGAGCAACAGGGCATAGGGGTTGCCTGCGCGCTCGCGGCAGTCGGGGTAGAAATGGTCGATGACGAAATCGGCCAGCTGACGCAGTTGGGCGTGTTGCCCGCTGTGCGAAAAATGTTCGAAATGGCCGAACCGGATGAAACTGGGTGCAGTGCGCGTGACCACGGCAGCGGTCTCGATCTCTTCACGGCGCACCGGCGCGTCCGACCCGGTGACGCACAGCGCCCGGCTGGTGGGAATGCCCAGCGCGTGCATGGCTTCGCTGCACAAAAACTCGCGAATGGAACTGCGCAGCACGGCACGGCCGTCGCCCATGCGGGAATAGGGCGTGAGCCCGGCGCCCTTGAGCTGCACTTCACGCGGGCCCAGCGGCGTGGCGAGTTCGCCCAGCAAAATGGCGCGCCCGTCGCCCAGCTGGCCAGCCCAGTGGCCAAACTGGTGGCCGCTGTACACGCTGGCCAGCGGGCGCATGCCGGGCAGCAACTGGTTGCCAGTGAAGGCTTGAAGCGCTTCATCGCTCTGAAACCAGGCAGGGTCCAGGTCCAGTTCTCCCGCCAGGTTCAGGCTGGTGCCCACCCAGTAGGGTGCGGGCAAAGGGGTGGGGCGCAGTTCGGTGTGAAAGTCGGGGCCGAGTTCGGCGAACCGGTGAGACCAGCGGCTGGGGAGGTCGGCAAGGGGAGCATTCATCGTGTTCATTGTCCCCGAGACGACTTGAGCCCACGGCCCGGCGGGCTATCGGGGGCAACCCGGGTGCGGGCCGTTGGTCGGGTGCGGCATGATGGGCGCCGTCACATCTTTTTTTCTTGCCACCCAAGGAGATGCCCCATGCTGGGACAAATGCAAAGCCAACCGCTGCTGATTTCCTCGCTCATCACCCACGCCGAGCGCCACCACGCCACCGGCGAGATCGTGTCGCGCCGGGTCGAGGGCGACATCCACCGCACCAACTGGGGCCAGGTGGCCAAACGCTCGCGCCAGGTGGCCAACGCGCTGGACAGCTTGCACCTGGCCTTTGGCGACCGCGTGGCCACGCTGGCCTGGAACGGCTACCGCCACCTGGAGCTGTACTTTGGCGTCAGCGGCACCGGCCGCGTGCTGCACACGCTCAACCCGCGGCTGCATCCCGAACAACTGGCCTGGATCATCAACCACGCCGACGACCGCGCCATCTGTTTTGACATGACGTTCCTGCCGCTGGTGCAGGCCGTGGTGGCCAAGTGCCCCGGCGTGAAGCACTGGGTGGCCCTGTGCGACGCCGACAAGCTGCCTGCCGACAGTGGCATACCCGGCCTGCTGAGCTACGAAGCCTGGATGGCCCACCAGAGCGACGCCTACCTGTGGCCCGATCTGGACGAAAACAGCGCATCGAGCATGTGCTACACCAGTGGCACCACCGGCAACCCCAAGGCCGCGCTGTATTCGCACCGCTCTACCATCCTGCACGCTTACAGCGGTGCCTTGCCCGATTCGCTCAACCTGAGCGCGCGCGACTGCGTGTTGCCCGTGGTGCCCATGTTCCACGTCAATGCCTGGGGCATCCCGTATTCGGCTGCGGCCGTGGGCTGTAAGCTGGTGTTTCCCGGCCCGGCGATGGACGGCAAGTCGATCTACGAACTGCTGGAAAGCGAGCAGGTGACCATGGCTGCGGGCGTGCCCACGGTGTGGCAGATGCTGCTGGGCCACATGCAGGCGGGCGGCCTCAAGTTCAGCACCATGAAGCGCACGGTGATCGGCGGCTCGGCCTGCCCGCCGGCCATGATCAACAGCTTCAACAACACCTACGGCGTGGCGGTATTGCACGCCTGGGGCATGACCGAAATGTCGCCCCTGGGCACGGTCTGCACGCTGAAAAATGCACAACTGGCGCTGTCGCCCGAGGCGCAAACCCAGGTGCTGCTCAAGCAGGGGCGCGCGGTGTACGGCGTGGACATGAAGATCGTCGACGAAGCCGGCGTTGAGCTGCCGTGGGACGGCAAGACCTATGGCGACCTGCTGGTGCGCGGGCCGTGGATCATCGCCAGCTACTTCAAGGGCGAGGGCGGCGATCCGCTGCGCTACGACGCCGCCGGCAAGGGCTGGTTCCCCACCGGGGACGTGGCCACCATCGACGCCGACGGCTTCATGCAGATCACCGACCGCAGCAAAGACGTGATCAAGTCCGGCGGTGAATGGATCAGTTCGATCGACGTGGAGAACATCGCCATGGCCCACCCGGCGGTGGCCATGGCGGCCTGTGTGGGCATGAAGCACCCCAAGTGGGACGAACGCCCGATTGTGGTGGTGGTGAAAAAACCGGGTGCCGAGGTGTCGCGCGACGAACTGCTGGCGTTTTACGAAGGCAAGATCGCCAAGTGGCAGGTACCGGACGACGTGGTGTTTGTGGACGCGATTCCGCTGGGTGCGACCGGCAAGATGCAAAAAATGACGTTGCGCCAGCAGCTCAAGGACTACGTATTGCCCGGGTTGTGAACAAGCACGGCCTTGCTTGGGCCGACAATGTTCCCATGACGAAACCCTCACAGCTGACGAGTCCGCCGCCCGCCGCACCAACTGCCCGGCCGCGCACCGGGCGCGGGCACTGGCGCGGCTGGGCTGGTGCCTTGTGTTCTGGGGTGTGGCTGGTGCTCGCGCCCTGGGGGGCGCAAGCAGCCAGCCCGTTGCCGCTCCAGGGCCAGACGGTGCGCATCGCCTTCATCGACCCGCTTTCAGGCCCGGCGGCCGACATTGGCCGCAACAGCCTGCGCAGCTGGCAGTTCATGGCCGAGCACATGGGCGGCGCCGCCAACCCGGCGGGTGTGCGCTTCGTGGTGGCGGGTTTCGACAACAAGGGTTCGCCGCAAGAGAGCCTGAACGCGCTCAAGGTGGCCATTGACCAAGGCTTTCGTTACGTCGTGCAAGGCAATGGCTCGGGCGTGGCTGCGACCTTGAGCAACGCCATTGCCCGGCACAACCTGCGCAGCCCCGAGCGCTCGGTGGTCTTTATCAACTACGCGGCCATGGACCCGGAACTGACGAACGAGAAATGCAATTTTTGGCATTTCCGCATCGACGCCGACACCGCCATGAAAATGCGCGCCATGACCGGCTTCATGGCGGCGCAGCCCGAACTGCGCCGGGTGTACCTGCTCAACCAGAACTACGCGCACGGCCAGCAGTTTTCCCGTTTTTTCCGGGACACCATGGCGCAGCAACGGCCCGACGTGCAGATCGTGGGCGATGAGTTGCACCCACCGTTTCAGAGCCATGATTTCACCGCGCACGTGCGCAGCATCCAGGCCTCTGGCGCACAGGCGCTGGCCACGGGCAACTGGGGTGCCGACCTGCGCGACCTGGTGAAGGCCCTGCACAAGCAGGGGGTCTACCTGCCCATCTATGCCTATTACCCGGCGCTCAAAGGGGTGCCCGAAGCGCTGGCCGAAACCGGTGGGCGCCTGCCGGTGTACCAGGTGGCCTACAACCACAGCAACCAGGCGGGGCCCATTCAGGCGCTGGCCACCGCCTTTCGCAAACAGCACGGTGAAGACCTGACCCTTTACGCCAGCTACGACGGCATAGCCATGCTGAGCCATGCCATGGCACACGTCGGCTCAACCGACCCCGCGCGGGTGGCGGGGCGCCTCAGCGGCATGATCTTCAAGGGCTTCAATGGTCCGGTGCATCTGCGCGCCGACGACCATCAGTTGCTCAAAGGGCTCTATGTTTCGCGCTGGCAAAAAGTGGATGCCGCACACCCCAGAAGCGCCGAAGAAACGGGCTACACCTTTGCCCCCGTGCAGTACATGGACGCGGCCCGGATCAGCGGTCCCACCAGCTGCCAGATGCAGCGTCCCTGAATCGTCTCTGAATCACCGGCCGAGTGCTTCGAAAGTATGCAAATGCGGCGGTTGGGCTGGCGCGCAGTCACTTGCGCGATAGCGCCTAGGGGCAATCCCTGAGCGCCACCCGACACCAAAAAGGTACGCTGACTTTTTGCCATCAAACAGGAGACCGTCCATGAATTTCGCTCTCAAATCGATTGTTGTTGCTGCCATGTCCTTGTCGTTGGCGAGCGCGTTTGCCCAGAAGGGCGAGACGGTCAAGATTGCCTGGATTGACCCCCAGACCGGCTTGATGGGACCCGTGGGCAACAACCAGCTGAAAAGCTGGCAGTTTTTTGCAGAGAAATTTTCCAGGACCAACCCCGCTGGCGTGAAATTTGAAGTGGTCGGCTTTGACAACAAGCTCAGCCCCGCCGAGAGCCTGACCGCCATGCAGGCGGCGATTGACCAGGGCGTCCGGTACCTGGCTCAGGGCAACGGCTCGTCGGTGGCTGGCGCGCTGATCGACGCGGTGAACCGGCACAACGCGCGCAACCCGGGCAAGGAAGTGATCTTCCTCAACTACGCGGCCGTGGACCCGGATTTCACCAACAGCAAGTGCAGCTACTGGCATTTCCGCTTCGACGCCGACACGTCGATGAAGATGGAAGCCATGACCACTTACATGAAGGACAAGACCGACGTCAAGAAGGTCTACCTGTTCAATCAAAACTATTCACATGGTCATCAGGTGGCCAAGTTTGCCAAGGAAAACCTCAAGCGCAAGCGCCCCGACATCCAGATTGTGGGTGAAGAGCTTCACCCATTGGCCCAGGTGCGTGACTTCGCGCCCTACATCGCCAAGATCAAGGCCTCGGGCGCCGACACCGTGATCACCGGCAACTGGGGTTCTGACCTGGCACTGCTGGTCAAGGCGGCCAACGAAGGCGGGTTTGACGGCAAGTTCTACACCTATTACACGGGCGTCACCGGCACCCCCACCGCGCTGGGCAAGGGTGGTGAGGGCCGCGTATACCAGGTGGCCTACAACCACTACAACATGGGCGAACCCATGAAAACCTGGATGGCCGAGTTCAACCAGCGTTTCAAGGACGACATGTACACCGCCGCCATCCCCAACGTGTATGCCGCGCTGGGCGACGCCATGGCCAAGGCCAAGTCCACCGACCCGGTCAAGGTGGCCGCAGCCCTGTCGGGCCTCAAGTTCAAAGGCTTCAATGGTGAGGTCGAGATCCGCAAGCTCGACCACCAACTGCAGCAACCGCTGTACATCACGCGCTGGCAAAAAACCGATGCCAAACACCCCTACAGCCCTGAAAACACCGGCATGACCCTGGTGCCCGTGCAGGAGTACCCGGCCTTCGTGGCCAGCACCCCCACCAGCTGCCAGATGAAACGCCCCTGAGCGGCGGGCTGTCAGCATCGACCTGCGGGCCGCCAGCGAACGCGGTCCGGGGTTATGCTGCTCGGCCAACTTCGGTTCGCGACCCTCTGATCCGGGTCGCCATTCACTTCATTTTTCTCATGGGCCTCGTGTAAAGGCCCGGAAGGTCACACGCCGTGGAGTTCTTCATCATCTCCATGCTCAACGGGTTGAGTTATGGGCTCCTGCTGTTCATGTTGAGTTCGGGGCTGACCCTGATCTTCAGCATGATGGGGGTCCTGAACTTTGCCCACGCGAGCTTCTACATGCTGGGTGCCTACATCGGTTATTCGATTGGGCAGGTGGTGGGCTTCTGGCCTGCGCTGCTGATCGCGCCGCTGGCTGTGGGCATGCTGGGGGCGCTGTTTGAACGGCTCAGCCTGCGCAAGGTGCACAAATTCGGGCACGTGCCCGAGCTGCTCGTCACCTTTGGCCTGTCCTACATCATTCTGGAACTGGTGCAGCTGATCTGGGGCCGCACGGCGGTGCAGTTCCGTCCACCCGAGGTGCTTCAGGGCTCGGCGCTCACCTTGGTCAGCCATGCCACCGACGGACTGAGCCTGGTCTGGGGCCGGGCGCCGGCCGAGATGTGCGGCGCAGCGGTTCAGACCATTTGCTCGCCATTCCCCGCCACCCGTGCCTTCATGATGCTGGTGGCCGTGGTGATGCTGGCCAGCGTGTGGCTGCTGCTCACCCGCACCCGCGTGGGGCTGGTGATTCAGGCCGCGCTCTCCCACCCCGAGACGGTGGAAACCCTGGGCCACAACGTGCCGCGCGTCTTCATGCTGGTGTTCGGCGCCGGTACCGGGCTGGCCGGGCTGGCCGGGCTCATTGGCGGCAGCACCTTCGTGACCGAGCCGGCCATGGCCGCCACGCTGGGTTCGCTGATTTTTGTGGTGGTGGTGGTGGGCGGTCTGGGCTCGCTTTCGGGCGCCTTCCTGGCCTCGATCATCATTGGCGTCGTCCAGACCTTTGCGGTGGCATTGGACCATTCGCTCATCGGGCTGTTTCAAGGCATGGGGCTGCCACTGTCCGAGGCCTGGCAAGACAACTCGGTGCTCAAACTCACCATCTCGCAGGTGGCGCCCATCCTGCCTTATCTGTTCCTTGTCCTGGTGCTGATCTTCAGGCCCAAGGGCTTGCTGGGTACCCGGGAGACCTGACGCCATGGCATCTACTCACTACAGTTTCAAACCGTACAACGTCGGTCGTTGGGTGATCTGGTCGTTGTTTGCGATCATCCTGGTGCTGGCACCCATGGTGTTCGACAGCAACCTGTCGGTGTCCATGCTGGCGCAGATGGGCATCGCCATCATTGCCTGCCTGTCCTACAACATGTTGCTGGGGCAGGGCGGCATGCTCAGTTTCGGGCACGCGGTCTACACCGGGCTGGGTTCGTACATGGCCATTCATGCCCTGCTCAGGGTGTCCGAAGGCGCACTGTCACTGCCGGTGAGCCTGGTGCCGCTGGTGGGTGGTTTGGCCGGCATGTTTTTTGCCATTCTGTTTGGTTATGTCACCACCAAAAAAGCCGGCACCACCTTTGCCATGATCACGCTGGGCATGGGCGAGCTGGTGTTTGCCATGTCGCTCATGTTTTCCGAGTTTTTCGGTGGCGAAGCCGGCGTGACCGCCGACCGCGTGGTCGGCGATGCGGTCATGGGCATCACCTATGGCCCCGGCGTGCAGGTGTACTACCTGATCGCCGTCTACACCTTTGTCAGCGTGGCGCTCATGTTTGCCTTCACCCGCACGCCGCTGGGGCGCATTTTGAACGCGGTGCGCGACAACCCGGAGCGCGTCGAGTTCATTGGTTACAACACGCAAATGGTGCGCTACCTGGCGTTCATCATCGCGGGTTTCTTTGCCGGCATTTCCGGTGGGTTGGCCGCGATCCAGTTTGAAATCGTCACCGCCGAGGTGGTCGGACCGATCCGCTCAGGTGGCTACCTCCTGTTCACCTTCCTGGGTGGGGCCACCTTCTTTTTCGGCCCCATCATCGGCGGCATTTTGATGGTGCTGGCCTTCGTGTTGTTCTCGGAAATCACCAAGGCCTGGCTGCTTTACCTGGGGCTCATCTTCCTGTTCATGGTGATGTACGCGCCGGGCGGCATTGCCAGCCTGATCATGATGAACCTGCGGGTGGCCGCCTTTGGCCGGCTGCGCGAGCTGTGGGTGAGTTACCTGGCCCTGGCCCTGACCGCACTGGTGGTACTGGCCGGTGCAGGTGCCTTGATTGAAATGGTCTACCACCTGCAACTCAGCACCGCCATGGGTGACTCCGTGAAGTTCCTGGGTGTGACCCTGAACACGCAGGCGGCCGACAGCTGGTTTGGCGGCGTTTTCGTCATGCTCACCGGCATGGGCCTTTTTGAGGTCACGCGGCGCATGTTCATTCGGCAATGGTCCGCCATCCAGACCGACATTGAAAAAGAAATCAAGCGCCGGGAGACGCAATGAGCACCCAACACGCGACCCCTGTGGCGACCAATGCCGCATCGTTTGACCAGTCCATGAGCCACATTCACGCCGGTGGCTACGCGCTGGAGCTGCGCCGACTGCACAAGAACTTCGGCAAAACGGAAATCATCCGGGGCGTGGACCTGGCGGTGCGCAGCGGCGAGCGCGTGGCCATCATTGGCCCCAACGGCGCCGGCAAGTCCACCTTGTTCAACCTGATCTCGGGTCGGTTTGCCCCCACCAGCGGCGACATTTTGCTGGGCGGCCAGCGCATCAACGGCAAAAAACCGTTCGAGATCAACCGCATGGGGCTGTCTCGCAGCTTCCAGATCACCAACATCTTCCCCAAGCTCAGCGTGTTTGAAAACCTGCGCTGTGGCGTGCTCTGGAGCCTGGGCTACAAGTACACCCTGTTTCGCTTTCTGGCCGACCTGGACGATGCCAACGACCGCGCCGAAGAACTCATGCAGATGATCCGGCTGGACAAAAAGCGCGAGGTGTTGGCGATGAACCTGACCTACGCCGAACAGCGCGCGCTGGAAATCGGCATCACCATCGCCGGCGGTGCCGGCGTGATCTTGCTGGACGAGCCCACCGCGGGCATGAGCAAGAGCGAAACCAGCCGCTTTATTGACCTGATCCGCGAGGTGACGGTGGGCAAAACCCTGCTGACCGTGGAGCACGACATGGGCGTGGTGTTTGGCCTTGCCGACAAGATTGCGGTGGTGGTGTACGGCGAGGTGATTGCCTTTGACACCCCCGAGGCCGTGCGCGCCAACCCCAAGGTGCAAGAGGCGTATCTGGGTTCGGTGCTGGCCGATGAGCAGGCAGCGTCCGTTGGCCACTGAAAAGGCGTGAACCATGCTGAAAATCGAAAACCTTCACGCTTACTACGGCAAAAGCCACGTGTTGCACGGCGTCTCGTTCGAGGTGGGCAAGGGCGAAATCGTGGCGCTTCTGGGGCGCAACGGCTCGGGCCGCTCCACCACGGCCAAGGCCATCATGGGCCTGGTGGACTGCACCGGCACCATCACCTGGAAAGGCCAGTCCATCCAGGGCAAGAAGCCGTTTGAAATTGCCCACCTGGGCTTGGGCTATGTGCCCGAAAACCGCGACATTTTCCCCAAGCTCACGGTGCACCAGAACCTGTTGCTGGGCCAGAAGGGCAAGGGCAAAGGCTCCCGCTGGAGCTTTGACGACATGTACGCCATTTTCCCCCGCCTGAAAGAGCGCGAGCACACCGAAGCGGGCGTGCTCTCCGGCGGTGAGCAGCAAATGCTCACCCTGTGCCGCACGCTCATGGGCGACCCGGACCTGATCATCATCGACGAGCCCACCGAAGGCCTGGCGCCCAAAATTGTCGAGCTGGTGGGACAATATTTGCAAACCCTGAAGGCGCGTGGCGTGTCGGTGTTGCTGATCGAGCAGAAGCTCACCATTGCCATGGCCATTTCAGACCGGGCGCTGGTCATGGGGCACGGCAGCATCGTGTTTCAGGGCACGCCAGACAGCCTGCGGGCCGATCCGTACACCCGAAAAGAATGGCTTGAAGTCTGACCCGGTGGTGACAAACGGCGCTTGCCGCACCGCACAAGTTCCCTAGAATCGCACGACCGTTCTTTTTTCGAGCGTGCACCCTTTACCGATCCACACAGAGGAGATTTCATGACCGCTGAGTACCAGGTCCACGGCGACATCGCCGTCATCACGCTGAACAACCCGCCGGTCAACGGTCTGGGGCTGTCCACCCGCCAGGCCATCGTGGAGGGGCTGGACAAAGCCCAAAACGACGCTGCGGTGAAAGCCATTGTGCTCACAGGCGCCGGCAAGGCGTTTTCGGGCGGCGCAGACATTCGCGAATTTGGTTCACCCAAAGCGGTGCAAGAGCCCAACCTGCTGAGCGTGATCCTGGCGGTGGAAAACACCAGCAAGCCGGTGATCGCCGCGGTGCACAGCGTGTGCATGGGTGGCGGTCTGGAGCTGGCGTTGGGCGCCCACTACCGCATCGCCGCCCCCGACTGCAGCGTGGCCCTGCCGGAAGTGAAACTGGGCCTGATTCCCGGCGCCGGTGGCACGCAGCGCCTGCCGCGCGTGCTGGGTGTGGAAGCTGCCCTCAACATGATCGTCAGCGGCGAGCCGGTCAAGAGCGAGATGCTGGCGCAGTTGCCCGGTCAAAAGTTGTTTGACAAGATGGCTGCATCGCCCGAATCGCTGGCCACCGAAGCCCTGGCTTTCGCCCGCGAGATGGCGGCCAAGCACGCCGACGGCTCGGCTTTGCCGCTGGTGCGCAACCTGCCCTGCAAGCACAAGGACGGTGACGCCTACTTCCAGTTCGCCCGCAATATGGTCAAAGGCATGGCGAAAAACTTCCCGGCACCCGCCAAGTGCGTGGACGCGGTCGAGGCCGCGACCAAGAAGAAGTTCGTCGACGGCATGGCCTTCGAGCGAGAAATCTTCATCAACCTGATGTGGACGCCCGAGTGCAAGTCGCTGCGCCACCTGTTCGTGGCCGAGCGCGCCGCCAGCAAGATCCCCGACGTGCCTGAAGACACGCCCAAGCGCAGCATCGAGTCGGTGGCCGTGATCGGTGCCGGCACCATGGGCGGCGGCATTTCCATGAACTTCCTCAACGCCGGCATCCCGGTGAAGATGCTGGAAATGAAGCAGGACGCGCTGGACCGCGGTGTGGCCACCATTCGCAAAAACTACGAAGCCCAGGTGAAAAAGGGCAAACTCAAGCAGGACAAATACGAGCAGCGCATGGCCTTGCTCACCACCACGCTGAGCTACGACGAGATTGGCTCGGCCGATCTGGTGATTGAAGCGGTGTTTGAAGAGATCGGCGTCAAGGAAGCGGTGTTCAAGGAACTGGACCGCGTGATGAAGCCCGGTGCCATCCTGGCGTCCAACACCTCCACGCTCGACGTCAACGCCATCGCCCACTTCACCCAGCGCCCGCAGGACGTGGTGGGCATGCACTTCTTCAGCCCGGCCAACGTGATGAAGCTGCTGGAAGTGGTGCGCGGCGACGCCACCGCCAAGGACGTGCTGGCCACGGTGATGGCGGTGGCCAAGAAGATCAAGAAGACGGCGGTTGTGTCGGGCGTCTGCGATGGCTTCATCGGCAACCGCATGATCGAGCAATACGGCCGCCAGGGTGGCTTTTTGCTGGACGAAGGCTGCACGCCCGAGCAAGTGGACAAGGCGATGGAGAAGTTCGGCATGGCCATGGGCCCGTTCCGCATGGGCGACCTGGCCGGCAACGACATCGGCTGGGCGATCCGCAAGCGCCGCTACCAGGAAAAGCCGGACATGAAGTACAGCAAGACGGCTGATCTGCTGTGCGAGAAAGGCCGCTTCGGCCAGAAGACCGGCGCTGGCTGGTACGACTACGTGCCGGGCAAGCGCGACGCCATCCCGAACGCCGAGGTGGTGAAGATGATCGAGGACCACCGCGCCGCGCTGGGCATCACCCCGCGCAAAATTTCGGACGAAGAGATCGTGCAGCGCCTGGTGTTCAGCCTGGTGAACGAGGCCGCGCACATTTTGGAAGAGGGCATTGCCAACAAGGCCAGTGACATCGATGTGGTCTACATCTTTGGCTACGGCTTCCCGGTCTACCGCGGCGGCCCGCTGAACTACGCCAATGAAGTGGGCCTGTTCAACGTGGTGCAGGCCATGAAACGTTTTGCGAAGAACCCGCTGGACGACGCGACGTTTTGGGAGCCTGCGCCCATGCTTGCCCGCCTTGCCGCCGAAGGCAAAACCTTCTGAATATGAACGCCCCCCTGCGCCGCTTCGCGTCTTCCCCCCGTGGGGGACGCCCCCTGTGGCCCGGCGAAGCCGGTTCCACGGGAGCCCTGCAAGAGGCGGTTTCGCTCAACTTGAATTTCACTTGGAACCCATCATGACCAACGCCGTCATCGTATCCACCGCCCGCACGCCCCTGGCCAAGAGCTGGAAGGGCGCCTTCAACATGACCCACGGCGCCACGCTCGGCGGCCATGCCGTGCAGCACGCCGTGCAGCGCGCCGGCATCGACGCCGCTGAAGTCGAAGACGTGATCATGGGTTGCGCCAACCCGGAGGGCGCTACCGGCGCCAACATCGCGCGCCAGATCGCCCTGAAGGCTGGCCTGCCCATCACGGCATCGGGCATGACCGTCAACCGCTTCTGTTCGTCGGGCCTGCAAACCATTGCGCTGGCCGCGCAACGCATCATCGCCGGTGAAGGTGATGTGTACGTGGCCGGTGGTGTGGAAAGTATTTCTTGCGTGCAGCAGGAAATGAACCTGCACATGCTCAAAGACCTGGCGCTGGAGAAGATGAAGCCCGAGATCTACTGGAACATGCTGCAAACCGCCGAGCAAGTGGCCAAGCGTTACGGCATTGGCCGCGATGCCATGGACGAATACGGCGCCGCCAGCCAGCAGCGCGCCACCGCCGCGCTGGAAGCCGGCCTGTTCAAAGCCGAAATTGCCCCCATGACGGTGACCGCCGGCGTGGCCGACAAGGTCATGGGCCTGATGACCAAGCAGGTCACGATCGAGCACGACGAAGGCATCCGCGCCGGCACCACCAAGGAAGGCATCTCCGGCCTGCGTTCCGCCCTGCCGGGTGGCCTGGTCACGGCGGGCAACGCCAGCCAGTTCAGCGATGGCGCTGGTGCCTGCGTGCTGATGGACGAAACCCTGGCCGAGAAACGCGGCCTGCAGCCGCTGGGCCGTTTCCTGGGCTTCGCCGTCGCCGGTTGCGAGCCCGACGAAATGGGCATTGGCCCGGTGTTCGCCATTCCCAAGGTGCTGGCGCGCCTGGGCTTGACGATGGACGACATCGACCTGTGGGAACTGAACGAGGCGTTTGCCGTGCAGGTGCTGTATTGCCGCGACAAGCTGGGCATTCCGCACGACAAACTCAACGTCAACGGCGGCGCCATTGCGGTGGGCCACCCCTACGGCGTGTCGGGCCAGCGCCTGACCGGCCACGCGTTGATTGAAGGCAAGCGCCGCGGCGCCAAGCGGGTGTGCGTCACCATGTGCATCGGCGGTGGCATGGGTGCTGCCGGCGTGTTCGAAGTCTTGTAAGCCTCTGCGTTTACAGCCCGATCCGGCCGTGCAAGACGCGAAGCCTTACCGGATCGGCGCTGGTGCAGGCTACGCCGGCGACCGGATCGACCCCGCCATCGATCTGGCCGAGCGCGGCGAACTCGACGCGCTCGTGTTTGAGTGTCTGGCCGAGCGCACCATCGCGCTGGCCCAGTTGCAGCGTGCCCACGATCCGCAAGCCGGCTACGACCCGATGCTCAAAGCGCGCATGCGTGCCGTGCTGCCCGCCTGCGTGCGCAACGGCGTGACCGTGATCACCAACATGGGCGCCGCCAACCCCATCGCGGCCGGGCAGGCCGTGCTGGACGTGGCGCGCGAACTCGGCCTGCCGCGCCTGCGTGTGGCCGTGGTCACGGGTGACGACGTGCTGCCCTGGATGCAGGCGAACGACGTGCCGCTGATCGATTCGCCCCACAGCGTCCGTTCGCTGGACGGCCGCCTGATATCCGCCAACGCCTATCTGGGCGCTGACGCCTTGCTGCCAGCGCTGCAGGCCGATGTGAACGTCATCATCACCGGTCGCGTGGCCGACCCCGCGCTGTTTCTCGCGCCGCTCATGGTCCATTTCGGCTGGGCTGCGGACGACTGGCACCGCCTGGGCCAGGGCCTGCTGGTGGGGCATCTGCTCGAATGCGCGGCCCAGGTCAGTGGCGGATACCTGGCCGACCCGGGCCATGTGGACGTGCCCGACCTGCACCGCGTGGGTTTCCCGCTGGCCGAGGTGAGCGCCGATGGCCGCGCGGTCATCACCAAGCTGCCGGGCACCGGCGGGCGGGTGGACCGGCTCAGCTGCACCGCGCAGCTGTTGTACGAAGTGGAAGACCCGGCGCAGTACCTGCAGGCCGATGTGGTGGGCGATTTTTCGCGGGTCCGCTTCACGCAGCTCGAACCCGACCGCGTGCAGGCGCAGGGCGCCAGCGGACACGCCCGGCCCGACCACCTGAAAGCCACGCTGGGCTACCGTGACGGCTTCATCGGCGAGGGCCAGATTTCCTACGCCGGCCCGGGGGCGCGGGCCCGCGGGGAACTGGCACTGTCCATCTTGCGGCACCGGCTGCAGGACGCCACGCTGTCCCACAGCCTCGTGGGTCTGGAGCACCGCGCCGAGCTGATCGGCGTGAACGCCATGCACGGCCCGCGGCTGGGCGCCGACCGCGAGCCCTACGAGGTGCGTGTGCGCCTGGCGGTGCGCTGCGCCACCCGTGCGCAGGCCGAGGCGGTGGGGCAGGAGGTGGAAGCGCTCTACCTCAACGGCCCGGCGGGCGGTGGCGGCGTGACGCAGTCGGTGCGCGAGGTGATTGCCGCGGCTTCGGCCCTGGTGCCGCGTTCGGCGGTGCAGCCGCGCTGCTGCATCCTGGAGGGCTCGCCATGAGCATGAACGCAGCGCCGGGCCGCCCCGAGCAAGCCCGCGCCCCCTTGGGGGGCGGTGCAGACCACGACGTGACCAGCGTCGGGGCTCGCACCCTGCGCGACATCGCACTCGCCCGCTCGGGTGACAAGGGCAACCGCGCCACGCTGAGCGTGGTTGCGCTCGATCCGAAGGACTACCCCGAGCTGGAGCGCCTGCTCACCGCCGAGCGGGTGCAGGCCCACTTTGCGGGTGTGGTGCACGGCCCGGTGCAGCGCTATACCTTGCCCGATCTCGCTGCGGTGCATTTCGTGATGTTTGACGCCCTGGGCGGCGGCGTCACGCGCTCGCTGGCGCTCGATGCCCACGGTAAAACCCTGAGTGCTGCCGTGCTCGATCTGCCGCTCTGAGCCCTACACTGATCTGGACTTTTTCCAACCCAACCAAGGAGACTTTCATGCGTGCTGTGTTGAAACTGCTGGCCCTGAGCGCCGCCGCGCTGGCCTGTTCATCGGCGGCGCTGGCCCAGGCCTGGCCCGACCGGCCCATCAAGGCGGTGGTGCCCTTTGCCGCCGGCAGCGCCACCGACACCATCGGCCGCGCCTTCGCGTTGAAGATGCAGGACGTGCTGGGCCAGCCCATCGTGATCGACAACAAGCCCGGTGTGAACGGCATGCTGGGCGCCGATGCGGTGGCCAAGGCCGCACCCGATGGCTACACCATCCTGATCGGCACCAACAGCACCAACGCGGCGCTCAAAAGCCTGATGAAGCAACTGCCCTACGACCAGGACAAGGCCTTCGCGCCGGTGGCCTACATGGGCTCGGTGCCGCTCATCATGGCGGTCAACAACGACGTGCCGGCCAAAACGCTCAAGGAGCTGGTCGATCTCGCCAAGGCCAAGCCCGGCAGCATCAACTTCGCCAGCGCCAGCACCTCGCAACTGGTCTCCACCGAGATGATGGCCGGCATGGCCGGCGTGCAGCTTACCAACGTGCCTTACAAGAGCGGTCCCGCCGCCATGACCGACCTGATCGGTGGGGTGGTGCACATGTTCAGCGCCGACTTCGCCGTGATGCTGCCGCAGGTGAAGGCGGGCAAGGTGCGTGGCCTGGCGGTCACCTCAAGCAAGCGCTCACCGGCTGTGCCCGAGCTGCCCACGGTCAACGAGGCCCTCGGCCTGAAAGACTACGAACTGATTGCCTATTTCGCGGTCTTCGCTCCCGCGGGCACACCAGCCGACATCGTGGCCAGGCTCAACAAGGCGGTGAACGACGCGGCCAACAGCAAGGAGATCCAGGAGCGCTTCGCGGGCATCGGCTTCGCGGTCGAGCCCGGCACCCCCGCCGACCTGGCCAAACGCAGCGTGACCGAAACCGCCAAGTGGGCCAAGGCCATCAAAGACGCCAAGATCGAACCGCAATAAAGTGCCCTGACAAACCGGCCCGGCGCGGGCCGGTTTGTCCCCTGCGGGACGAATTCAGGCCCCGCCAGCGCCATGCCCTCTAGGCCAACGGCGCCACGCTCGGCACACTAGTGCGCTACCCCCATTCCCCATGCTCCGCACGCCATGAGCCTTCGCCCGACCCTCGACTTTCTGCTCCACGACTGGCTGGGCGCCGAATCGCTCAACCAGCGCGAACGTTTTGCTGACCACAGCCGCGAAACCTTCGACGCCGTGCTCGACACCTGCGAACGGATTGCGCGCGAGAAGTACGCGCCGTTCAACCGACTGGTGGACACGCAGGAACCGCAGTTCGACGGTGAGCGCGTGATCCTGCCGCAGGCCACCCACGATGCGCAGCAAGCCTATGCCGCATCGGGCATGCTCAGCGCCGCGCAAGACTACGCGGTGGGCGGCATGCAGCTGCCCTACACGGTCGAGGCGGCGTCCAACGCCTTTTTCGCCATGGCCTCGGTGAGCATCGGCAGCGGCATGTTGACCACCGGCAACGCCAACCTGTTGATGAAGCACGGCACCGAAGCCCAGCAGCGCGTGTTTGCGCTGAACGAATTCAACGGCCGCTTCTCCGGCACCATGTGCCTGAGCGAGCCGCAGGCGGGTTCCTCCCTGAGCGACGTGGTGACCCGTGCCGTGCCGGACGGCGCCGGCTTCGAGGCCGACCCGCTCGGCCCGCGCTACCGCCTCAAGGGCAACAAGATGTGGATCTCGGCCGGCGAACACGAGCTGACGGAAAACATCATCCACCTGGTACTGGCCAAAATTCCCGACGAACATGGCAAGCTCGTGCCCGGCACGCGCGGCATTTCGCTCTTCATCGTACCCAAGAAGCTGGTGGACACCGAAGGCCAGCTGACCGGTGAGCGCAACGACGTGGCACTGGCGGGCCTGAACCACAAGTGCGGCTGGCGCGGCACCACCAACACCTTGCTCAATTTTGGCGAGGGCAAATACCCCGTCAAAGGCGAAGCCGGGGCCGTGGGCTACCTCGTGGGCCAGCCGGGCAGGGGCCTGCACTGCATGTTCCACATGATGAACGAGGCCCGCATTGGCGTGGGCCTGGCGGCCACCATGCTGGGCATGGCGGGCTACCACGCCAGCCTCGACTATGCGAAGAATCGGCCACAAGGTCGGCCCATGGGAACGGCCGGCAAAGACCCGGCCCAGCCCCCCGTGCGCATCATCGAACACGCCGATGTGAAGCGCATGCTGCTGGCACAGAAGAGCTACTGCGAAGGCGCGCTGGCGCTGGAGCTGTATTGCGCGCGCCTGGTGGACGAACAACACACCGGCGACGCGCAAGCGGCGGACGACGCGCGCCTGCTGCTCGAAGTGCTCACCCCCATCGCCAAGAGCTGGCCCAGCGAGTGGTGCCTGGAAGCCAACTCGCTGGCCATTCAGGTGCACGGCGGCTACGGCTACACGCGCGATTTCCCGGTCGAGCAGTACTGGCGCGACAACCGGCTCAACATGATCCACGAAGGCACGCACGGTATCCAGGGCATGGACCTGCTGGGCCGCAAGGTGCTGATGGAAAACGGCAAAGGCCTGCAACTGCTGGCCGGGCGCATCAACGCCACCATCGAACGCGCCATTCAGCAGCCCGAACTGGCCGCGCACGCCAACGCCTTAGGGGCTGCGCTGGCGCAGGTGGGCGCAGCGACGAAGGCCGCCTGGGCTACCGGCAACCCGCAAGACGCGCTGGCCAACGCCGTGCCCTATATGCAGGCCTTTGGCCACACAGTGTTGGCCTGGATCTGGCTGGACGTGGCGCTGGCCGCTCACGCCGCAGCAGACACGCCGGCCCGCACCGGGCGCCTGGCGGCCATGCGCTTTTTCTTCCATTACGAGCTGCCCAAGATTGGCGCTTGGCTGCAGGTGGTGAGCACCCGCGACCAGACCTGCGCCAGCCTGCCCGAGGAGGCCTTCTGATGCTGCACCACGTCGTCATGTGGAAACTGAAAGACCACGCCGAAGGTGCAGACCGCGCCGCCAACGTGCGCAAGGCGCAGGCGCTGCTGCAAAGCTGCGCCGCGCTGGTGCCGGGCATCCAGCGTTTCGAGGTGGGCGTGGCCCAGCCGGGGTTGGAATGCAGCTACGACCTGGTGCTCAACAGCAGCTTCACCGACCCCGCCGCCCTGGCGGCTTACCAGCAGCACCCCGAGCACGTGGCCATCAAGCCGTTCATGAAAGCGGTGGTGGAAGCCCGCCAGTGCATGGACTATGAGACTTGAGACCTAGGAACGTGCCCCCACCCCAACCCTCCCCCAGCGGGGGAGGGAGCCAAACAAACCTGAAGGAGACAACATGACCCGCAATATCCACCAACTCTTCGATCTCAAGGGCAAAACCGCCCTCATCACCGGCGGCTCGCGCGGCCTGGGCCTGCAAATGGCCCATGCCCTCGGGGAAGCCGGCGCCCGGGTGGTGATCAGCTCACGCAAGTCGTCTGACCTGGAAGAGGCCACGGTCGAGCTGCAGGCCGCCAACATCGATGCGCGCTGGATCGCCGCCGACTGCTCGCTGGACGAAGACATTCGCCGCCTCACCAGCGAAACCCTGCACCGCGTGGGCGACGTTGACATTCTGGTCAACAACGCCGGTGCCGCCTGGGGCGCACCCGCCGAAGACCACCCGCTGGAAGCGTGGGACAAGGTGATGAACCTCAACGTGCGCAGCTATTTCCTGCTCAGCCAGCTGATCGCCAAAGGCAGCATGATCCCGCGCCGTTCGGGCAGCATCATCAACACCGCCAGCATCGCCGGCCTGGGCGGCAACCCCTCGGGCATGAAGACCATTGCCTACAACACCTCCAAGGGTGCGGTGATCAACTTCACCCGTGCGCTGGCGGCCGAATGGGGCGCCCACGGCATCCGCGTCAACGCCATTTGCCCGGGCTTTTTCCCCAGCAAGATGACGCAAGGCACGCTCAAGGCCATGGGCGAAGAAAAGCTCGCGGCCCACGCGCCGCTGGGTCGGCTCGGCGACGATGAGGACCTGAAAGGCCTGACCGTGCTCTACGCGTCCGACGCCGGCAAGCACATCACCGGCCAGTGGCTGGCGGTGGACGGCGGTGTGTCCGTGATCACGGGAGGCTAAAACAGCCTACCCCTGCCGCGCTGCGCGCGACCCCCTCAAGGGGGCGGCACTGGCGGCCCGGCAAAGCCGGTTCCGCTGTGCCCTGGGTTCAAGGCATCTCACTCGACCGCTTGTATGTTCCGCTCATGAAGTTTGAAGTCCATATTCCTTTTGTCGAACTGCTCGGCTTCGAACTTCAGAAGTTCGAAGGCGGGGAGGCGGAGATCGCCTTTGCGCCGCAGCCCGAGCATGAGAACTCGTTCAGCGTGGTGCACGGCGGCGCCAGCATGACCCTGCTCGACGTGGTCATGGCGCATGCCGCACGCTCGGTCGAGCCGGCCATGGGCTGCGTCACCATCGAAATGAAAACCAGCTTCATGCGTGCAGCCCGGGGGCCATTGCTGGCCAAAGGCTCGCTGCTGCACCGCACCGCCACCATGGCCTTCACCGAGGGCCGCATTTTTGACGCGGCCGGCAAGCTCTGCGCCCACGCCACCGGCACCTTCAAGTTCGTGTCGCGCCTGCCGGTGAGCGGCAAAGCCAGCCAGCCCCTCAACATCATCAAGACCGACTGATCCAACCGACCCGATCAAGCGGCCTTTCCTGTCATTTTCCGGAGACCCACCCCATGCCCACCAACCACCAGATCCTGCTCGACAACCGCCCGCAAGGCGAAGCCACCGTCAGTAATTTCAAGCTGATCAGCACCGAAACGCCGGCCCTGGCCGACGGCCAGGTGCTCGTAAAGCACCACTACCTCAGCCTCGACCCCTACATGCGCGGCCGCATGAACGACAGCAAGAGCTACGCCGCTTCCCAGCCGCTGGGTGAGGTCATGATCGGCGGCACCGTCGGCGAAGTGGTCGAGTCGAAACACCCCAGGTTCAAGGTCGGCGATCAGGTCGTGGGCATGGGTGGCTGGCAGGAATACAGCGTGGTCGACGCCAACCAGCCCGGCGCGCTGCGCAAGGTGGACACCACCCACGTGCCGCTGTCGTATTACCTGGGTGCGGTTGGCATGCCCGGCGTGACCGCCTGGTACGGTCTGGTGAAAATCATCAACCCCAAAGCCGGCGAAACGGTGGTGGTGAGCGCCGCCACCGGCGCCGTGGGCAGCGCCTTCGCAGCACTGGCCAAAGCCCGCGGCTGCCGGGTGGTGGGCATTGCTGGCGGGCCTGAAAAATGCGCCTACGCCGTGAACGAACTCGGCTTTGACGCCTGCATCGACTACAAGCTCCACAAAGACATGTACTCGCTCGCCAAGGTGCTCAAAGAAGCCTGCCCGAACGGCATCGACGGCTATTTTGAAAACGTGGGCGGCATGGTTCTGGACGCCGTGCTGCTGCGCATGAACGCGTTTGGCCGCATCGCCGTCTGCGGCATGATCGCCGGCTACGACGGTGCACCGCTGCCGCTGGCCAACCCGGCGCTGATCCTGGTGAACCGCCTGAAAATTGAAGGCTTCATCGTCAGCGAACACATGGAAGTGTGGCCCGAGGCCTTGACCGAGCTGGGCACGCTGGTGGCCACCGGCAAACTGCGCCCCCGTGAAACCGTGGCCCAGGGCCTGGCCGCCGCGCCCGAAGCCTTCATGGGCTTGCTCAAAGGCAAAAACTTTGGCAAGCAACTCGTGAAGATGTGACCCCCCGCGCCGCCTGCGGCGTCACCCCCCGGGGGGGCGCCACTGGCGGCCCGGCGGAGCCGGTTCCGCGGTGGCCTTGGTTGAGACATCGCTGGTTGAATAAGGAGTTGTGATGAGTGCTACCCACGAAGTTTTTAACCAGGTTGAGCCGCTGGTGGACGTCAATCTGTTCGACAACAACCGGGCCTTGCAGAGCGCGCTGAAGTTCAACGCGCCGGGCCTGGGCACGTCAGGTTTCAGCGCGCTGGGCGCGCAGGTGGGCGGCGCTGACATGCAGCAGCACGCCCGGCTGGCCAATGTGTTCACGCCCCAGCTCAAGAGCCACAGCCGGTTCGGCCACCGCATTGACCAGGTGGAGTTTCATCCGAGCTACCACGCGCTGATGACGGCGGCCACGGCGGCCGGCCTGCATGGCACGCCGTTCGCGGCCGACGAGCAGGCCAGCGGCCACGCGCATGTGAAGCGCGGCGCCAGCTTCATGCTCTTCACCGAGCTGGAGCCGTCCATGCTCTGCCCGATCTCCATGACCTACGCGGTCACACCCGCGCTGCGCGACAACCCCGCCATTTACCGGGACTGGGCGCCGGGCCTCACCAGCCGCGCCTACGACCCCGCGCTGAAGCCCTTCACCGAAAAAGCCGGCCTCACCATGGGCATGGGCATGACCGAGAAGCAGGGTGGCTCGGATGTGCGGGCCAACACCACACAGGCGGTACCCGATGGGTCGGACGCCTGGGGCCAGCGCTTCAGCGTCACCGGCCACAAATGGTTTTTCTCGGCACCCATGTGCGATGCCTTCCTGATCCTCGCGCAGACGCCGGCCGGCCTGAGCTGCCTGTTTCTGCCCCGTGTGCTGCCCGACGGCTCGCTCAACAAGCTCTACATCCAGCGCCTGAAAGACAAGCTGGGCAACAAGGCCAATGCCAGTTCCGAGGTGGAATTTGCCGGTGCCACCGCCTGGCTGGTGGGCGAAGAAGGCCGGGGCGTGCCGCAGATCCTGGCCATGGGCACCATGACGCGGCTCGACTGCGCCCTCGGCACCAGCGGCCTGATGCGCCAGGCCTTGTCCATTGCGCTCAACCACACCACGCAGCGCAGCGCGTTTGGCAAAAAATTGATCGACCAGCCGCTGATGAAAAACGTGCTGGCCGACCTCGCGCTCGAATCGGAGGCCGCCACCGCGCTGTCGCTGCGCCTGGCCCGCAGTTTCGACCGCACCCAAGACGCGCACGAGCAGGCCATGCAGCGCCTGCTCACCCCCGTGGCCAAGTTCTGGATCTGCAAGCGCGGCAGCCACTTTGCGCAGGAGGCCATGGAGTGCCTGGGCGGCAACGGCTATGTGGAAGAGGGCGGCGAAGGCATCATGGCGCGCATTTACCGCGAGATGCCGGTCAACAGCATCTGGGAAGGCGCGGGCAACATCATGGCGCTGGACTTGCTGCGAGCTTTGCGCAAGGCCGACGCCGCCGCCGCGCTGGCCCACGAACTGGCCCCCGCCCGGGACATGCACCCGGCGCTCGACCACCTGGCCCAGAGCCTGCCCATCCGGGTGGAGCAGATGGCCAACGAAATGGAAGCCCGCCGCCTGGCGCAAGACGTGGCCCTGGCCGTGCAAGCCGCGCTGCTGGGGCAAACGGCGCCCCCGGCCGTGTTCGGCGCCTTTTGCGAATCGCGCCTGGCCGGCCACTGGGGCCACAGTTTCGGCTCGCTCGGTGCCGGCACCGATGTCGACGCCATCATCGCCCGCGCCCAACCCCGCTGAGATGGAGATGGCCATGACCGACCTGATCCTGCACCACTATCCCACGTCACCCTTCTCGGAAAAGGTGCGGCTGATCCTGGGCTACAAGCAGCTCGCCTGGCAGAGCGTGGTCATCCCGCGCATCATGCCCAAGCCCGATCTGCTGGCCCTCACCGGCGGTTACCGCCGCACCCCCGTGCTGCAGATCGGTGCCGACATGTATTGCGACACCGCCTTGATCGCTGATGCGCTGGAACACCGCCAGCCGATGCCCACGCTCTACCCCGAGCACCAGAAAGGCGTGGCCCGCGTGGTGGCGCAATGGGCCGACAGCACCCTGTTCTGGGCCGCCATGGGCCACAACCTCAGCCCCGCCGGCGCGGCCGCGCTGTTTGCCGGCCAGCCGCCCGAGGCCGCGCAGGCCTTCGCCGCCGACCGTGGTGCCATGCGTGCCGGCATGACCAGCCTGCGCCCCGGTGACGCCAGCGCCGCCTACAAAAGCTACCTGCGCCGCCTGGCCAACATGCTGCACGAGCAGCCTTACCTGCTCGGCGCCGCGCCCTGCATCGCCGACTTCGCCGCGTTCCACCCGCTGTGGTTCAGCCGCACCATCAACCCGGCCATGGCCGGCATTCTGGACGCCACGCCCGGCGTGCTCGCCTGGATGGACCGCATGGCTGCGCTCGGCCACGGCCACCTGAGCAAACGCTCGTCCACCGAGGCCATTGCCATTGCGGCGGCGGCCCGGCCCGCGCCCTTGCCCGACGAGCCGTTCCAGGACGAACACGGCATTGCGCTGGGCAGCCGCGTCACCGTGGCGGCCGAGAGTTTTGGCCAGGAACCCACCGAAGGCCTCTTGCGCGCCGCCACCCGCACCCGCTTCACGCTGGAGCGCACCGACGAACGCGCCGGCACGCTGCATGTGCATTTCCCGCGCATCGGCTTTGTGCTCCGGGCGGTGCGCGCTTGAGCCAGGCCGCTTCGCTCCCGGTGGCGTGGCGCTGCCTGCCGTTTGACGCCCTGTTGCCGCGCACGCTGTACGCCTTGCTTCAGCTGCGCAGCGCGGTGTTTGTGGTCGAACAAGCCTGCGCGTTTCAAGATCTCGACGGTGCCGACCCCGCCTGCATGCACCTGCTGGGGGAGCGCGCGCGCCCCGGCCGTGCACCCGAGTTGCTGGCCTACACCCGCCTCGTGCCCGCCGGCCTCAAATACGCCGAGGCCAGCCTGGGCCGGGTGGTCACGGCGCCCGCCACCCGCGGCACCGGCCTGGGCCACGCGCTCATGGCCGAGTCCGTCCGCACCCTGCACAGCCTGTGGGGCGTGCAGCCCATCCGCATCGGCGCGCAGGCGCACCTGGAAGGCTTCTACAACGCGCACGGTTTTATGTCGGACGACAAGCCGTACATCGAAGACGGCATCCCGCATATGGAGATGTTTCGCCGGTGTGTGGTTTGACGCCTTCCCCCAGCGGGGGAGGGCGCACGTCACGGAACACATCACTTTGAATCGCACCCGATGAACTCCCAAAACCACAGGAGACAAGACAGATGATTCAGGACTTTAAAGGCAAGACCGCGGTATTGACCGGCGCCGGCTCCGGTTTCGGCCTCGAATGCGCCCGCCTGGGCGCCCGGCTCGGCATGAACCTGGTGCTGGTGGACGTGCAGCAAGACGCGCTCGATGCCGCCGCCGCCGAGCTGCGCGCCGCCGGCGCAGCGGTGCTGGCCCAGCGCGTGGACGTGTCCAGCGCCGAGCAGATGGACGCGCTGGCCGCCGACGTGGTGCAGCGCTTCGGCGCCCCGCATGTGGTGTTCAACAACGCCGGCGTGGCTGCGGGCGGGCTGGTCTGGGAAAACTCGGTGAAAGAATGGGAATGGGTGCTGGGCGTCAACCTCTGGGGCGTCATTCATGGCGTGCGCCTGTTCACCCCGCTGATGCTGGCCGCCGCCGCCCAGGACCCGAACTACCGCGGCCACATCGTCAACACCGCCAGCATGGCCGGCTTGCTCACCCCGCCCAACATGGGTGTTTACAACGTGAGCAAGCACGCGGTGGTGAGCCTCACCGAAACCCTGTACCAAGACCTGAAACTCGTCAGCGACCAGGTGAGCGCCAGCGTGTTGTGCCCGTATTTCGTGCCCACCGGCATCAGCCAGAGCCACCGCAACAAGCCCGCCGCGCTGGCCGGTGAACACCCCACCCAGAGCCAGATCATTGGCCAGGCCATGAGCGACAAGGCCGTGAGCTCGGGCAAGGTCACCGCCGCGCAGGTGGCGCAAAAGGTGTTTGACGCCATGGCCGCCAACCAGTTTTACATCTACAGCCACCCCAAAGCCCTGGGCAACGCCCGCCAGCGCTTCGACGCCATCGTGGCCGGGCACAACCCGGCCGATCCCTTTGCCGAGCGCCCCGAGATCGGCGTGGCCCTGCGAGCCCAGTTGCGCGCGGGCTGAAAACCGGCCCAACACTGGCGAAATAGGATGCGGGAGGCCCCATGAGGCCGGGGGAGCGTGCGCCTGTCCCTCTGCAGCCCCCCCGGCCAGCGGCCCAAGGCGGGCGCCAGGCACCAGCCCAACCGGGTCTTGTTACATAAGGCCCGCCTCAGGGGCCGCAGCCACTACCCGATAGTCGGTAGTAGGTGTGAACGGGTTCACGGAAAAGCCAACAAAGTAACCGTTAGGTGCTCACAAATTGTAAAAATCGGGCCAGAAACCGTGGCAGCCGCGCTGAAAATGTGCACAATGACTTCGTGGGTTGTAACTTCTACCCGGTTCAGGTAACAAGACGTAGCCAAGCCGGTGGGTCGAGCGGCAATCCATAAAGTCATTGGTCGCTCATGGGGGGTGGCTGATGTTTCAACTTTGTTTGGAGTGTCATCATGGAAAAATTTCTGAATGCAAGCCGTCGTTTTCTGCGCGACGAAGAAGGTGTGACCGCGATTGAATACGGCCTGATTGCGGCGCTGATCGCGGTCGTGATCATTGCCTCGGTGACTTTGGTGGGAGATGAACTGATTCTCGTGTTCACCAGAATTTCCACGGCCTTGTCTACTGCACTCGGTGGTTAAAACAGCGAGTTTTGAGCCACACGAGGGGCACTGGCACCGACTCCGGTTCATCCAGTGCCCCGCTGACATGCACACGCAACTGCGGAGGTTTCCCATGAAACTCAAAACACAGCAACGAGGTGTGACGTCCATCGAATACGCCTTGATGGCGGCCTTGATTGCGCTGGTGATCATCACGGCGGTCGCGAGCACTGGCACCGAAAACGGTGGCTTATGGGGTCATTGGACTGCGCTGGTCATCGCTGCCATTCAGTAGATAACACAGGCTGCCCAAGAACCAGTGCTCAATAGCCACGGTGCATTTGGGAAGCTTGCGCACAGACAACAAATACATCGGATCAGCCGGGGAGATCAACATGACAGGTGCAAACGCAGCCACGAGCTGGCAAGCCGGCGTTGGTATCGTGCTGGTACTGCTGCTGGCACTGGCGGTGGTGTCCGACGCGCGCAAGCGCCGCATCCCGAATGTGCTGGTGCTGGTGACCCTGCTGGCCGGCATCCTGTTTCACGCGCTGGGGCCGCAAGGCGGCGCTGGCGGTCTTTTTTCCAGTGAACCCGGCGCCCTGGGGGGCTGGCGCGCCCTGGCCGGTGCGCTCACCGGGTTCCTCATGTTTTTGCCCCTGTACGGGCTGCGCCTGCTGGGCGCGGGTGACGTGAAGTTGCTCGCGGCGGTGGGCAGCTTTGCCGGGCCGGCGGCCTTCGTCAACCTGGCCTTGTTTGTCTTGCTCGCCGGCGGCCTGCTGGCGCTGGCCAAAATGGCTGTGGCGCGCAACGCCCGCCTGGTGTTGCACAACACGCTGGCCTCGCTGGGCCAGATGCTGCCGGGCTCGGCTGGCACCTTTGATGCCCGCAGCCAGACCGCCTGGCGCATGCCTTACGCGGTGGCCGTGGCCGCCGGTGTAATGGCGTATGGCTTCTGGACGGTCAACGGTCATCCACCCATCCTGAATTTCTGAAAATTTCCGAAAGCCCACCATGCAAGAGCTTTCACGCGCCAGCCATTCACCTCTGCTCAAGGCCGCCGTGGCCGACCCCTTGGGCGATGCGGTGGACATCGAAGGCCTGCCCGCCTCGTTTGTGACCGACCTGGCCTTGCGCCATTTCGCCCGCAAGGGCGAGCTGAAGCTGTTTGCCGTGGCCCAGCAGTTGGGCCTGCCGGTGCCGGTGGTGGACGATTTGCTCACCCAGATGCGCAGCCTGGCCCTGCTGGACGTGCCGCGCCGCGGCACGCTGGAAGGCGACATCAGCTTCACGCTCACCGACGCCGGCCACCGCATGGCGCGCATGGCGTTTGAAAAATGCCAGTATGTGGGCCCGGCCCCCGTGCCGCTGGCCGACTACGTGGCCCAGGTGAAAGAGCAGGCCCAGCACCAGGCGCCGGTGCGCGCCGAGCGCCTGCAGCAGGTGCTGAAAGACCTGGTGATCGAACCCGCGCTGCTGCCCACACTGGGCAGCGCACTCAATTCGGGCAAGGCCATGTACCTGCATGGCGAGAGCGGCACCGGCAAAACCTACCTCGCCGAGCACCTGGTGCGCACACTGGAAGGCCACATCTGGGTGCCCTACGCGGTGTATGTGGACGGCGAGGTGGTGCAGGTGTTTGACCCGATCGTCCACCAGCGGGTGACGCTGGCCCCCGTGCCCGACCGTTCCCTGGCCCGTGACCTGTCGGCCGACGGCCGCTGGGTGCGCACCGAGCGGCCGGTGGTGATCGGTGGTGGCGAACTCACGCTGGACACGCTGGACCTCGAATACGACCCGCACACCCGCGTGCACAACGCACCGCCGCAGATGAAGGCCAACAACGGCATCTTCGTGATCGACGACCTGGGCCGCCAGCGCGCCAGGCCGAGCGAGCTCATGAACCGCTGGATCGTGCCGCTGGACCGCCATGTGGACTACCTGACGCTCAACACCGGCACCAAGTTTTCAGTGCCTTTCGACGTGCGGGTGATTTTTTCGAGCAACCAGCCGCCCGAAGACCTGGTGGACCCGGCCTTTGCCCGCCGCCTGGGCTACAAGATCCAGCTCCACCCGCTTGATGCCAAAGGCTACCGCACCGTGGTGTCGCAAGCCTGCGCCCGCACCGGCGTGCCGGAAGACGCCGCGGCGGTAAACCACCTCGTGAACACGCTCCACCCGCGCGACGGGCGGCCGTATTACCCGTGCATTCCGTTTGACGTGATCAGCAAAATTGCCGATCTGGACCGCTACCTGGGCAAGCCGGCCCAGATGACCCCCGCGCTGCTCGACTGGGCCTGGCACGCCTACTTTGGCCAGGAAGACCGCAGCCCGGTCCTCGGCGCCCCAACGAATTTAGGAGAGTGAAATGCAAAGCAAACGTGCCCTGGTCATGTTGACCCTTTCCGTGCTGGCCGGTGTGGCCGCTGTGGTTCTGGCCGCCCGCTGGATGGGGCAGCAAGCTTCCGGTGAGCGCTCAACCGTGCTGGTGGCCACCGCCGACCTCGATCTGGGGCAGGCCATCACCGCCCAGATGCTGCAGCCCATTGCCTGGCCGGCCGGCGCCCAGCCGGTGGGCTCGTTCAACGACGCCAAACTGCTTGAAGGCCGGGTGGTGCGCGCCAGCATCTACAAGGGCGAGCCGGTGCTGGAGCCCAAGCTGGCGCCCGAGGGCACCAAGGCCGGGCTGGACTCGATCATCAAGCCCGGCCACCGTGCCATCTCGGTCAAGGTCAACGAAGTGGTGGGCGTGGCGGGCTTCCTGGCCCCGGGCAGCTATGTCGATCTGCTGGTGAACATCCGGGACGACGGCGACAAAGCCATTTCGCGCGTGGTGCTGGAACGCATCATGGTGCTGGCGGTGGCGCAAGAGGCGCGCCGCCCCGACGAAACCAAACCCCGGGTGGTCAACGCGGTCACGCTCGAAGTCACGCCCGATCAGGCCGAAAAGATCGACCTGGCCCGCAACGTGGGCACGCTGTCGCTCATGCTGCGCAACCAGGTGGACACCGACGAAACCACCACCGCCGGCATCACCCGCAAGGAGCTGTTTGATGATGCGGCACCGGTGGTGGCCCCCACACCTGCGCCCGTGGCGAAGGCCCAGCCGGTACGCCGCGTGGCCCCACGCCCGGCGCCGGCGTCGGCGCCCCGGGCACCGGCCGAGCCCTCGTCCACCGTCGAGGTGATTCGCGGCACGCAAAAGTCTTCGTCCAATTTCTAAGGAAGCGACCATGAAAACACCCGTTCTGCAGGCGCTGACCGCCTCCATCTGGGCCGCCGGCCTGCTCACCGCACCTCTGCTGGGCGCCCAAACCGCCGTCACCCGGGGCGTGACCACCAGCACGGTGGCCGCAGCGCCCGTGTCGGCATCGGTCGCGGGCGATGTGGGCACCGACATGGCCAATGTGGGCCCGTCCATGGACCTGACCATTGGCAAGTCCACCCTGCTGCGCATGCCCTCGGCCGTGACCCGCATTTCGCTCGGCAACCCCAACGTGGCCGATGTCACGCTGATCAGCCCGACCGAGCTGTACCTGCTGGGCAAGGCCTATGGTTCCACCAACCTGATCGTCTGGCGCAAGGGCGGCGGCCCCACCGCGATCGACGTCAACGTCAACATCGACCACAAGCGCATGGAAGCCAAGCTGCGCGAGTTGCTGCCGGACGAAAAGGGCATTCAGGTGCGCCCGGCCGCCGACTCGGTGATCCTCACCGGCGTGGTGTCCAGCGCGGTGAAGGCCAAGGCGGCCGAAGAAATTGCCGCCGCCTTTGTGCGCGACGTGAACAAGAGCCTGGTGCTGCCGGTGGTGGCGGGCGACAACCGCGCCGAGTCGGGCACCAAACTGGCGGTGGGCGGCGGCGGTGCCTCGGCGGCCAACGCAGCCGGCGCCAAGGTGGTCAACCTGCTCAGCATTGCCGAGGCCCAGCAGGTGATGCTGGAAGTGACCGTGGCCGAAGTGTCCAAGACGCTCATGGACAAGATGGGCGCCAACCTGCTGTTTTCCCGCACCAACGGCAGCTGGTCGTATGGCATTGGCTCGGCTTTGGGCGGCGACGGGCGCGGCCTGCTCAGCGCCATCAGGAGCAACGGCAACGGCATCGAGATTGACGCCGAAAAGAGCGACGGCCTGGTGAAAATTCTGGCCGAGCCCAATTTGGTGGCCATCAGTGGCCAGGAAGCCAGCTTTCTGGCGGGCGGCAAAATTTTCATTCCCGTGGCGCGCAGCACCGAAAACGGCGGCACCACCATCACGCTGGAAGAGAAAGAATTTGGTGTGGGCGTGAAATTCACCCCCACCGTGCTGGAGGGGGGCCGCATCCACCTGAAGGTGTCGCCCGAGGTGTCGGAACTGTCGCAAACCGGCTCGCCCTTCACCACGGTCAACGGCCAGACCGCCATTTTGCCCAGCTTCACCACCCGCCGCGCCCAGACCTCGGTGCAGCTCATGGACGGCCAGAGCTTGGCCATTGCCGGCCTGATCAAGAACAACGTGCGCCAGGCCATGGACGCGGTGCCCGGCTTGGGCGAGGTGCCCATTCTGGGCAATCTGTTCCGCAGCAACGAGTTTCAGGGCGATCGCAGCGAACTCATGTTTGTCATCACGCCGCGCCTGATCAAGCCGCTTGACCCCGGCTACATCTTGCCCACCGACGGCTACAAGCCGCCAAGCCGGCAGGAGTTTTACCTGGGCAACAAGCTTGAAGGCTCGGGCCGTGCCGACGTGCCACCCGACCGTCCCGCCACACCCGCTGCCGCGCAGCCCGCCCCGGCCGCCCGCAGCGGCGGCATGGAAGTGAAGTAAGGAGTCTCAGCATGTCCACCACCACCGTTTCCATTCGCCTGGCCAGCCTGCTGGCCACCACCACCCTGCTGGCCGCCTGCAGCACCACCACGCCCGAGCTCGACGCCGTGTTCGGCCAGGCGGTGCGCGAGGCCCGCACCGCCCAGACCCTCAACCCCAGAGCCTCGGAAAACGCCGACCCGGTGCTGGGCATCGACGGCAAGGCCGGCGCCGCAGCACAACAGCGTTACCAGGAATCGTTCCGCACGCCGCCCAAGACGTTTGAGATCAGCAACATCGGTGGCTCGATCGCCGGCGATTGAGTCTCCAAATCAACCCGCCTGCTCGTTTTCGGAGATCTGCCGTGTCCGCACAACCCCACCCGCTCCAAGCCAAGCGTCAGCGGGGCGCTGTGGCCATTTTGTTCGGCATTGTTGCGCTGCTGCTGTTCGGCTTCATGGCCCTGGTGATCGATCTGGGCCGCACCTATGTGGTCCGGACGGAGTTGCAAAACGCCGCCGACGCCGCAGCGCTGGCGGGGGCGAAACAACTGGACCAGACCGCTGCGGGAGTGACCCGGGGTGTGACCCATGCCATTGCCATGGCTGCCCAGAACAATGTGCAGTTCTCCACGCCGGTGGTTATCACGCCGGCCAATATCAGCGTGGGCAGTTGCCCGGATGATGGCTGCATGGTGCCCGCCAGCACGGTGACCTCAGATGGCGCGGCTACAGGCATGACGTTCATGCGGGTGAATATCGAGTCCGGTGGCTTGGCCACGTTTTTTGCACGCATTCCAACTGTGGTGGGTGGCACGGGAACCGCCACCATGAACACCTTTGGGCGTGCTGTGGCCGGCCGGTTTGTGAATAACATCACGCCGATTGCCATTTGCGCGCGCGATTCTCGCGAAGGTGTGATCATTCCTCCGGTTAATGAATTGGTTCAGTTCGGGTTCAGGCGGGGATTGTCCTATAACCTGCTTGAAGGGGAGTCGCCATCGAATGCGGTGGTGTATCTTTTGAACCCTGTGGACAGTCCTCCCAATTCATGCAATGGGGCGAATAACAGTGCAGCGTTCGTTGCCCCTTTCATATGCACAGGGTCGTCGGCCGTGTTAGCAGCTTCTGCTGGCTTTGTATACGGTAACTCGGGACTTGAGGCTAGAAACCAGTGGGCGCTGAACTCTCGTTTTGGACTTTATGGCGCGGGTGCCAACAACGTGTGCATCGTTGAGCAGGCGCCGCCTGATGCCAATATCACTGAATACCCGTTTGATCCGAGTATTTGGCCACCACCCGGTCAACAAGGTCTTCCGGAAAGCCCTATTTGGCAAACAGCCCAACGATGGCAGACATTCAAGGACTCATTGCGGAATATGGATCCATTCACCAATCCTTCCGCTGCTAATGAGCATGGTGTGATTTGGAGTTATAGCAGAGCGGTTTCCGGAGTGGGATCTTCGCCAAACGCGCGGCCAGGAGCGCCATTCTCTGTTACCGACTGGGGTTCTTTGTATAACGGCGTATCGCCCAATGCAAGCTATCCATCCTCTGGCTCACCCTATGAGGCTGTTGTCACCAATGCCAATGGTATGGCTGGGCGTCGTGTGTTGAACTTGGTGATCGCCGATTGCTCCCCCGGAGCTGTAAGCGGAAGCGGCAGCTGTTCAACGGTTCCAGCTCTAGGGATTGGTCGATTCTTCCTGCAACGTAGAGTACGGCTCGGTGGATCTGACCCTAGATTTGACGTCGAGTTTGCGGGTCTGGTCGAACCGATACCCACTGCCGAAATCAAGTTGTATCGATAAAGCAGATGAACCAAGTTCGTTCCAAAACCCTGTTGAAGCGTGGATGTCGCGGTGCTGTTGCCGTGGAGTTCGCCCTTGTATTGATTCCCTTGCTGCTCATCTTGAGCGGTATCGTCGAGTTTGGACGCGCCATGTGGCATGCCAACGTGCTGACCAAGGCCACGCGCGATGGTGCACGGGTGATTTCGGGGTGGGAACCGACCGATCTGGTCGCTGGTTTGCAGGAGAGCCGGAATCGCGTGGTGGCGACGGCCAACGCTTCCAGGCTTTCTCCAGCCCTCACCACGGGGGGCGTGGCTGTGGAGTGCGATTATTCGCCGGGTCCCGGGCCCGCCTTCGCTTTCACGACATGCAGCGACTCGGTGCCGCCGGTGAGTGTTCGGGTACGGATCGTGAGCTACCAATTCACGCTCGGGCAATGGATGCCTTTCATTGGCACCGGTGGCCTGCTGAGTCTGGGCACGGTGACGCTCACGCCGGCCACGACCATGCCGTATATGAGGTCAGGAACATGAACTGCTCCCATGCCGTTCGCCAAAAATCGTCCATTCGGCAATCGGGTGTGGCGGCGGTCGAATTTGCCTTGATTGCCATACCCTTGTTCTTGCTGCTCATCGGCATCATGGAAGTGGGGCGGTTGATGTACGTTTGGAACACTGTTCAGGAAGTGACCCGCAACGCGGCGCGACAGGCGGTGGTGACCGATTTCAGGGATACGGCCGCGGTCAACGCCATTCGGCAACGCGCTCTGTTTCGCCTCACGGATGGAACCCTGCCCGCCGCCGCTGAAGTGTCAACGGCCAACGTGGTGATTCGTTACCTCAACGCCGCTGGTGAGGTGCCCGCCTCGATGCCCGAAAGCCCCTCCGACAACCTGTCAGCCTGCCAGGATGCGGGCCGGGTGAGCGAATGTGTGCGTTATGTGGAGGTGTGTGTGAGCACTGGCACCACGTGCGCGCCCAACGAGTTGATTGCCTTTGCTCCCATGTCAGGACTGTTTTCGGGCACTTCGAGGGAGGGTGCCGATTTCACCCTGTTAAGAATTCCGCTTTCAAGCATGCGCATGCCAGCAGAAAGCCTGGGCTTCAGGCCCGACCTTTAAATTTTTATGATCTCCAAAATTTCACTGATATTCGAGACCACCGAAGAGCGCGACCAGCTCATCGGGGGGCTCAAGCCGATGCCCGATGTGAGCGTCAGTGCCTACGTGGGCGGGGTACGAACCCTGCTCGCCGTGATGCAGAAAGAGAAGCCCGACGCCGTGTTGCTGGCCATCCGCGCACCGGACGACGACACATTTGCCCAGATAGAGGCGGCCACCATGCGCGCACCCGGCGTGATGCTGCTGCTGGTGAGCGAAGACAGCGGCCTGACGACGCTCAAGCGCGCCATGCGGGCGGGGGTGCGCGATGTGTTGCCCGGGCCGCTGAACGCCGAGGCGTTGCAAGCCGGGGTGGCGTGCGTCAAGGACACGCGGTCGATCCATTCACAGTATGTGGAGACCGAAGGCGCGGTGTTTGCGTTTATGCCGGCCAAGGGCGGCAGTGGCTGCACCTTTCTGGTGACGAACCTGGCCTACCTGCTGTACAAGGCTGGCAAACGGGTGCTGGTGATGGACCTGAACCTGTATTTTGGGGATGCCGCCACCTACCTGACCGAACACAGGGCCGAGGCAAGCGTGGTGGACCTGGCACGCCAGAGTCGCCGGCTCGACGCGTCGCTGCTGGCCTCCAGCGTGCTGAAGGTGCGCGAAACCCTGCATGTGCTCACCGCGCCCGACCTGCCTTACCAGCTGGAAGAGGTGACGCCGGAAACGGTGGCGGCCATCATCGGGCTGGCCGAGACCGAATACGACTTTGTGCTGCTGGACCTGGGCCGCACCATGGACCCGGCCACGGTGAAAGCCCTCGACCTGGCCGAACGCGTTCACCTTGTGATTGGGCAGACGCTGCCGGCGCTGCACGATGCCAAGCGCGTGGTGAAGGTGTTTGAAGGGCTGGGCTATTCGCCCGACAAGATCCAGCTGGTGCTGAACCGGTTCAGCAAGAGCAGCCCCATTCAGGTGGTGGAGGTGGAGCGCGCCACCCGCCACAAGGTGGCGCGTGTGGTGCCGGCCAGTGATGAAGCGGTGCTCACCTCGGTTAACCAGGGCGTGCCGCTGGCCAAACTGGCCGCGCGCGACCCGGTGGTGCGGGCGCTGCAGGACTGGGTGCAGGAACTGTCGCCGGTGACGGTGAAGGCCGGGAAGCAGAGCTGGTTTTCCACGTTGACGGGCGGTCTCTGAGTGCTGGCCCACAGCCGCTTCCGACACCCCTTCAAGCCCCATCGAACCTGATCGACCCTCATCGAGTGAATACCATGAACCTCCGAGTCACCACCCCCGAACTGCGCAGCCCGACGCGCCTGAACGGCTCTGAAGAAGACAGCCGCACCGGCGTGACCGGGATGACGCAATACCACGCGCTGAAGAACAAGCTGCACAACCAGCTGCTGGGTCGCATCGACCTGGAGGTGATGAGCAGCATGAAGCCGGAGCGCCTGCGCGAAGAGCTGGGCATGCTGGTGGAGCGCCTGCTGCTGGAGTCGGGCGCGGCGCTGAACGCCCAGGAACGCAAGCGCATGGTGCTGGACATCCAGGACGAGATCATGGGCCTGGGGCCGCTGGAGCCTTTGCTGGCCGACCCCACGGTGTCGGACATTCTGGTGAACGGGCCTTCGCAGGTGTTTGTGGAACGCCGGGGCAAGCTGGAGCTGACCGAGGTGGTGTTTTCCGACAGCGACCACCTGATGAAGATCATCGACAAGATCGTGTCGCGCATCGGGCGGCGGGTGGACGAGTCGAGCCCCATGGTGGATGCGCGCTTGCCCGACGGTTCACGGGTGAACGCCATCATTCCGCCGCTGGCGCTGGACGGTCCCTTGCTCTCGATTCGCCGCTTTGCGGTGGTGCCGCTGACCATCAGCGACCTGATCGACAAGCGCTCGCTCACGCCCACGCTGGCCGAGCTGCTCTCGGCCATGGTGCAGGCCAAGATGAACATCCTGATTTCGGGCGGCACCGGCACCGGCAAGACGACCCTGCTGAACGTGCTGTCGGCGTCCATTCCGCACCAGGAACGGATCGTGACGATTGAAGACGCCGCCGAACTGCAGTTGCAGCAGCCGCATGTGGTGCGGCTGGAAACGCGCCCCCCCAACATTGAGGGCAAAGGCGAGGTGAGCCAGCGCGCCCTGATGCGCAACAGCCTGCGCATGCGACCCGACCGCATTATTTTGGGCGAGGTGCGCGGGGCCGAGGTGCTCGACATGCTGCAGGCCATGAACACGGGCCATGAGGGTTCCATGGCCACGGTGCACGCCAACAGCCCGCGCGATGCGCTGACCCGGCTGGAAAACATGGCGGGTTATGGCGGCGCGGTGATTTCGCAGGACGCGATGCGCCAGCAGATCAGCTCGGCCATCAACGCGGTGATCCAGATTGCGCGCCTGACCGACGGCCGGCGCAAGGTGGTCAGCGTGCAGGAAATCACCGGCATGGAGGGCGACATCATCACCATGCAGGAGATTTACCGCTTCAACCAGACCGGGGTGGGCAGTGACGGCACGGTGGCGGGGAACTTCCGCGCCACCGGCGTGCGGCCCAAGTTCATGAACCGCCTGAAGTCTTATGGCCTGAAGGTGTCGGAGTCGACCTTCGACCCCTCGCTGATTTACGAGTGACGCCATGAACCTGAGTTTTGCCCTGTTTGTGGTGGTCGGTTTTGTGGCCGTGGTGCTGCTGATCGAAGGCCTGTATGTGTACTGGAGCGACACCAAGAGCCCCGAGGTGCGCCGGGTGGAACAGCGCTTGCGCGCCATTTCGGCCGGCGGCCACACCGACCGCGATGACTTCAAGCTGCTGAAGCAGCGCATGCTGAGCGACAGCCCGGCGATGCAGAAGCTGTTGCTGCGCCTGCCGCGGGCCCAGCAGCTGGACCGGCTGATGCAACAGGCGGGGGACAGCAACACGGTGTCGCACCTGTTGGCCGTGAGCGCCATTCTGGGCCTGGGTGGCTTTCTGGTGAGCCTGGTGATGGGCTGGCCCTGGTACACCACGCTGGGTGTGGCGCTGGTGCTGGCGCTGCTGCCGCTGTTTTTGCTGGTCCGGCGGCGGAACAAGCGCTTGCACCAGATTGAGGCCCAGCTGCCCGATGCCATGGACCTGATTTCGCGCGCGCTGCGGGCCGGCCATGCATTTCCGTCGGCCCTGGCCATGGTGGGCAGCGAGGCGCCCGACCCGATTGCCAGCGAGTTCCGCATCACGTCCGACGAAATCGGTTTTGGCGTGTCGGTGGACAACGCCTTGAACAACATGGCCACCCGCATTCCCAGCCCGGACATGGGCTATTTCGTGATGGCGGTGATCATTCAGCGTGAAACAGGCGGCAACCTGGGCGAGTTGCTGGGCAAGCTGGCCGAACTGGTGCGGGACCGCTTCAAGCTGTTTGCCAAGGTGCGCGTGCTGGCGGCCGAGGGCAAGCTGTCGGCCTACATCCTGACCGGCCTGCCTTTCTGCGTGGCGGCGCTCATCAACATCATGAATCCGGAGTACCTCTCGGTGCTGTTCACCGACCCGGCGGGCATCAACGTGGTGTACGGCGCGCTGGTCATGATGGCCATCGGCATCTTCGTGATGTGGCGCATCATTGACATCAAGGTCTGAAGGATCACAGCATGAACATGCAATGGTTGGTGTTGGGCCTTCTTTTTCTGGCGGTAACAGGGGCCACCCTGACGCTGACCTCCTGGCTGAACCGGGACGAGGCGGTGAAGCGCCGGCTGAAAGGCATTGGCGGCACGCAGGACACGGACGAGCAGGGCCTGGAGGGCAATGCGCAGTGGCATGCCCGGGTGGTGAAGATGGCCGGGCCCATGGCCAAGCTGTCGGCGCCCAAGGAAGGCTGGGAAAATTCCAGCCTCCGGGTGCGTTTCATGCAGGCGGGCTTGCGCGAGGCCTCGTGGCCGGCCCTTTATTTTGCGTCGAAGACCGTTCTGGCCCTGGGGCTGCCGGGGCTGTTCCTGCTGTATTCGGGGCTGGCCTCCGTGACGCTGGACCTCAACCGGGGCCTGCTGCTGCTGGTGGTGCTGGTGGCCATAGGTTATTACCTGCCCAACGTGGTGCTGGCGCGGATGGTGGAAAACCGCCGCTCCAGCCTGCAGGACGCGCTGCCCGACGCCCTGGACCTCATGATCGTGTGCGTGGAAGCCGGTCTGGGTCTGGACGCCGCCATGAACCGCGCCGCGAGTGAAATTGGCCTGCGCAGTGAGGCGCTGTCGGAAGAACTGAACCTGCTGGCCCTGGAGTTGCGCATGGGCGTGCGGCGCGAGCAGGCGCTGCGCAACCTGGCGCTGCGCACCGGTGTGGACGACATTTCATCGTTTGTCGCCATGCTGGTGCAGGCCGACCGTTTCGGCACCAACGTGGCCGAGGCCCTGCGCATCCAGGCCGAAACCATGCGCACGCACCGGCGCCTGCGGGCCGAGGAACGTGCGGCCAAGATTCCGCTGAAGCTGTTGTTTCCGCTGATCTTTTTCATCTTTCCCTCGCTGATGGTGGTGCTCATGGGCCCCGCCATGATCAGCATCTACCGTGTCCTCCTGCCCACCATGGGTGGTGGAAACTGACCTTGTTTGATCACAAAGGAATGGCCATGAAACTTCACGTTCTTACGTCCTTGCTGGGGGTGGTGGGTCTGGTGGGCTGCAGCACCACGGCGCCCGGCACCCGCGGTGCCGCACCGGGTGCGGCGGTCAAGGGCGGCGTGCCCGCCCTGATTGCGGCGGCCCCGGTGTTGACACCCGCCATGTCGGTGTCGGAGAGCATGTACGCCATGGCCCGGCTGGCGCATGGCCAGGGGCAACTGGCGATGGCGGCCCAGCGTTACGAGCGGGTGCTGGCCATGAAGCCCGACCATGTGGGGGCCTTGAATGCGCTGGGCGTCATTCGTGCGCAGGACGGCCGCACCGCGGATGCGCTGGATTTGCTGGTGCTGGCCCGCACGCTGGCCCCGTCGGCGGCCCACATTCACAACAACCTGGGCTACGCCTTGCTGCGCGAAGAGCGCCTGGAGGACGCGCTGGTTTCGCTCCAGACCGCCCGCGAGCTGGACCCCGGCAACGAACGCACCCTGCAAAACCTGGCCTTGCTGGACCAGGCCCTCGCCGCACGGGACGGGGTGCAGGCTTCGTCAGCCAGCCTGCCGTCGCCGCTGCCGGGCCAGGAAGCGCCCACACAAGGACCAGCCCTGGTGGCGGTGGCGCCCCAGGTGTTCGAGCTGCGCGTGCCGAACAGCGCGGGCCAGACACCCGCGACTGGAAACACCGAAACGGCGGCCAGCCAGCCTGCCACGCGTGAACCTCAGCCACCGCTGGCGCCCGTGGAGGTGGCGGCGCTGGTGCCGGCCGATCAGCCGGAACCGGGTTACAAGCTGCTGGTGCAAAGCCGTGAAAAAACACTGCAAACCGGCCCCTTTGCCATCTGGACCGATATTCGCGGGGTGCGGCTGGAGGTGTCGAACGGGGTGGGTGTGGCCCAGCTGGCCAAGCGCATGGCGCTTCGCCTGGCCGAGACCGGGGTGGCCACGGCGCGCCTGACGAACGACCGCCCGTACCGGCAGGCTCGGACCCAGATCCAGTACCTGCCGGGACAGCTGGCCGCTGTGAACGCCCTGGCGGCCCGCTTGCCCGTGCCAGTTGAGCAGGTGCAAGTGCCGGTGGGGCAGCTCAACGCCCGGATACAACTGCGCCTGGTGCTGGGGCATGACGTGGCAGGGCGCGCCATTGCGGCGTGGATCGATGGCACCAGCCAGACGCATCTGGCCCAGCAGACGGCCAGGAACGGGCTGAACAGCTGACGGTTGCGCGGGCCGGGTATGGCAAACTCCCGGTCCAGTTCCGTTACAGGCGCCTGAGGGCGCCATTTCTTTGCCATGCAAAAAATCATCGCGCAGATCGCGCAGGAAATCCGGGTTGGGGTTCACCAGGTCAAGGCGGCGGTGGAGTTGCTGGACGGTGGCGCCACCGTGCCATTCATTGCCCGCTACCGCAAGGAAGCCACCGACGGGCTGGACGACATCCAGCTGCGCGAACTGGAATACCGGCTGGGCTACCTGCGCGAGCTGGAAGACCGACGCAACACGGTGCTGAAAAGCATTGATGAGCAGGGCAAACTGACCGATGCCTTGCGTGCCGCGATTGCCGCCGCCCCCACCAAGCAGGAGCTGGAAGACCTGTACCTGCCGTTCAAGCAAAAACGCCGCACCAAAGGGCAAATTGCGCGCGAATTCGGTATTGAACCGCTGGCCGACAAGCTGTTTGCCGACCCGACGCTGGACCCGCTGACGGAGGCCGCCGCGTTCACCAGGCCTGCGGAGGTGCTGGACGACGGCAAACCCGGCGCCGACTTCTCCACGCCGCAGGCGGTGCTCGACGGCGTGCGCGACATTTTGAGCGAGCGCTGGGCGGAAGATGCCGGGCTGCTGCACAAGCTGCGCGAATGGCTGTGGGCCGAGGGCTTGCTGAAGAGCACCCTGGTGGCCGGCAAGGACGAAAATCACCCCGACGTGGCCAAGTTCCGCGACTATTTTGACTACGACGAACCCATTGGCCGCGTGCCCTCTCACCGTGCCCTGGCGGTGTTTCGCGGCCGTTCGCTGGAGATTCTGGACGCCAAACTCGTGCTGCCAGAACCCGAACCGGTGCTCACCGCGACCGGCCGGCCCGCACCCACCATTTCACTCGCCGAGGGCCGCATTGCGCTGCACCTGGGCTGGAGCCACAAGGGCAGGGCGGCTGATGACCTGCTGCGCAAATGTGTGGCCTGGACCTGGCGCGTGAAGCTCAGCCTGTCCAGCGAGCGCGACCTGTTTGCCCGCCTGCGCGAAAGCGCCGAGGCGGTGGCCATCAAGGTGTTTGCCGACAACCTGCGTGACCTGCTGCTGGCCGCGCCGGCTGGCCCGCGCGTGGTGATGGGGCTGGACCCGGGCATTCGCACCGGTGTGAAGGTGGCCGTGGTGGACGCCACCGGCAAGCTGGTGGACACATCGACCGTGTACCCGCACGAGCCCCGGCGCGACTGGGACGGCTCGCTGCACACACTGGCGAAGCTGTGTGAGCAGCACGGGGTGAACCTGATCGCCATTGGCAACGGCACGGCCAGCCGCGAAACCGACAAACTGGCGGCCGACCTGATCAAACTGGTGCAAAAAGGCACCGAACCCGGCCACCCGTGCCACGGCCTGCAAAAGGTGGTGGTGAGCGAAGCGGGTGCCTCGGTGTATTCGGCCAGCGAATTTGCCTCGCAGGAAATGCCCGACGTGGATGTGAGCCTGCGCGGCGCCGCCAGCATTGCCCGGCGCCTGCAAGATCCGTTGGCCGAACTGGTGAAGATCGACCCCAAGAGCATTGGCGTGGGCCAGTACCAGCACGATGTGAACCAGAGCGATCTGGCGCGCACGCTGGACGCGGTGGTGGAAGACTGCGTGAACGGTGTGGGTGTGGACCTGAACACCGCCAGCGTGCCCTTGCTGTCCAGGGTGTCGGGCCTGTCGCCCAGCGTGGCCAAGGCGGTGGTGCGCTGGCGCGAGGCCCACGGCGCTTTCAAAAACCGCAAGCAATTGCTGGATGTGGCGGGCCTGGGCGCCAAAACCTTTGAGCAGAGCGCGGGCTTTTTGCGCATCCGGGGTGGCGACAACCCGCTGGACATGACCGGCGTGCACCCGGAAACCTACCCGGTGGTGGAACAGATCATGGCCCAGACCGGCCAGCCCGTGGCCACACTCATGGGCCGGTCCGACATGCTCAAGACGTTGCGCCCCGAGCTGTTCGCCAACGAAAAATTCGGCGTCATCACGGTCAGGGACATCTTTACCGAGCTGGAAAAACCGGGCCGCGACCCGCGCCCGGACTTCCAGGTGGCCCGCTTCAACGACGGTGTGGACGACATCAGCGACTTGCGCGAAGGCATGATTCTGGAGGGAACGGTGAGCAACGTGGCCCAGTTCGGCGCCTTTGTGGACCTGGGTGTGCACCAGGACGGCCTGGTGCATGTGAGCCAGCTGGCCCACAAGTTCGTGAACGACGCCCGTGAAATCGTCAAGACCGGCGACATCGTGAAGGTGAAGGTGATGGAAGTGGATGTGGCGCGCAAGCGCATTGGCTTGTCGATGAAGCTGGGCGACGCACCCGGTGCGTCGGCGCGCGATGGCGGTGCGCGGGACAACCGGTTTGAGCCCTCGCGCCAGGGCCAGCGGCCAAGCGCCAGGGCCGCACAGGGACCCGCGCAGGTGGCGCCTTCGGCCATGGCGTCGGCCTTCGCCAGGCTCCAGGGCAAACGCTGACCGGTCCGTCTGCACGATGGGTGGTGCGGGCGTTCATGCACAGGGGAAATGCACTGGCTACACTCTGATGTAGTAAAAACTGGATAATTTTTCCCCATGGCAGAACTGACCATCGCTTTCGTGGACCTGGCAGACAGCGTGTCGGTGTTTGAAACACTGGGCAACGACCGTGCAACCCAAGCGGTGACCAAACTGACCCAATGGATCGGGTCTGTCGGTCGGGACAACGGTGGCCGGGTCGTGAAGATGCTGGGCGATGGCGTTTTGTTGTCGTTCAGCCACAACCAGCATGCGGTTGAAGCCATCGTGCACATGCAGCAGGAACACGCCCGGCGGGTGGCCCGCTGGCCCAAGCACCTCAAACTGATGATGAAGATTGGCGTGGCCCGTGGCGATGTGGTGCAGGTCGATGGCGACTGTTTCGGTGATGCGGTCAATGTGGCTTCCCGCCTGAGCGATCTGGCCGGACCGGAACAGATTCTGGTCACCGACCAGGTGATTTACAAGCTGGGTCTGCGGCATGGGGTGCGCAGTCGCACCCTGGGCCCCATGCTGATCAAGGGGCGGACCGAACCGTGCGAGGTGTTCCGCATCGAATGGCAGCCCGAGGTGCTGTCTGAATTTCTGACCCTGCCTTCGGGTCTTCAGCACCAGAGTGTGAGCGCCGAATCGGTCTTTGGCGGCATCCAGCTGGAGTGGCTGGATGCCCTTCACGCATTCAACCTGACCGACCTGCCCCTGAAGATTGGCCGTGTGCCCGATTCTGATTTCGTGGTGAATGATCCCCGCGTTTCCCGCTTGCATGCCGTGATTGACATACGGTCGGGCAACTACGTGCTCGAAGACGTCAGCAGCTACGGCACCTGGGTCCGTTTTGATGGTGCTGAAAATGCCATTGCGCTGAGACGCCAGGAATGTCTGCTGCACAGCGATGGCGAATTTGCCATGGGGGCTTCATTCGCTGATTTCAGCGCACCAACGATTGGTTTCAAGCTGGTGGATGGCAGCGTGACCCTGGGGCGGGGCCTGTTGCAGGCCTGACATCGCCACCCGTTGGTGCGTGGCAGGGCGGTGCCACTGCCGACCTGCCGGCGAGCTTATTTGAGGTTGCCGGACAGGAATTGCGCCAGCCGCTCGCTTTTCGGCCGCGCCAGCACCTCGGCCGGCACCCCTTGCTCTTCAATCTTGCCCTGGTGCAGAAAGATGAGGTGCGACGACACTTCGCGTGCAAAGCCCATTTCATGCGTCACCACCAGCATGGTGCGGCCTTCTTCGGCCAGCAGCTTCATCACACGCAAGACCTCGCCCACCAACTCGGGGTCGAGCGCGCTGGTGGGTTCGTCGAACAGCATGACCGCAGGTTCAACCGCCAGCGCACGGGCAATGGCCACGCGCTGTTGCTGACCGCCGCTCATGTGGGCGGGGTACCGGTCTTCCACACCGCGCAAACCCACGCGCTCCAGGTAACGACGGGCGGTCGCGACCGCCTCGTCGCGCGAAATGCCCAGCACGTGCACGGGTGCCTCGATGATGTTTTCGAGCACCGTCATGTGTGCCCACAAATTGAAATGCTGGAACACCATGGCCAGCCGGGTGCGCAAACGCTGCAGCTGCGCCGCATTGACCGCCTGCAACTCGCCATGGCGATCGGCCTTGAGCTGCAATTCTTCGCCGTCCAGCACAATGCGCCCGGTGTTGGGCTTTTCCAGCAGGTTGATGCAACGCAGCAGGGTGCTTTTGCCCGAGCCTGAGCTGCCGATGAGGCTGATCACGTCGCCCGCGTACGCCTGCAGCGACACGCCTTTGAGCACTTCGTTGGGGCCAAACCGCTTGTGAATGTTCTCCACAGCCAGCAGGGGGCGGGCAGTGAGCGTGTTCGAAGCGAGGTCAACGTTCATGGGGTCGGGTGTGTGGTGGGGGGAGAGCGGTGGTGGCGGGTGTCAGGCACCCAGCAAGTCACCGGACCGGAATGGGATGCGGCCAGCGATTTTGCCGACCTCACCACCGGCGACGATGTAGCGTTCTTTGACCCTGGCGTAGAGCACACCCGCCACCTCGGCGCAGATGGGGTGAACACGGGATTGACCCGCCGCGGTCGGGTCAATCACCTCCGCCACCACGTCACCGACGGCCAGCGTCTGACCGGGCTGGGCCAGGAAAACCAGCACACCGGGAACGGGCGATCGAAGGGTTTGTGAGCCGGCCAGGGGCGTGGGTGTGCAGGGCAGGGGGGGCGGGTCTTTGGGCGTGGTGACGCGCACCACACCCAGGTGTTCGAGGTAGGCCATGAGGGCGGCGGCGTCCTGGCTGGCGTGTTCGTGGCTCACATCGGACTCGCCGCGAAGTTCAACCGTGGTGCTGGCGCAGCCTTGCGGCAGGGGCGCAGGGCTGCCCGCTGCGCTGAGGTGCTCGGCCAGTTGCCACCACAGGCCGGAGAGTCGTTCGTCAAACGGGCCACCTCCCGACTCTCGGGCCAGCAACACCGCCTCGCAGCCGAGCCAGCGTGCGAGGGGCTCCAGCGGTGGCCAGCAGGCCTCTTCGCTGTAGAGGTGCAGGGCGGCTTCCCAGTCGCAATGCAGGTCGATCACCACGTCGGCATCGTGCGACAGCAACAGCAACTGGCGACGCAGACTGTCGAGCTCGGTCAGCGGTTGCCAGGCGTCCAGCCAGCGGCCCACGCTCTGGCGAACGGTGGTCACATTGGTCTGGGCGTCTGCACCCAGGCGGCTTTTCACGTCGTCGAGCACCGCCAGCGCCAGGTCGGGGTAGTGGCGGTTGAAGTTTTGTGCCGTGTCCAGATCAAACCGGCCCATGGCTTTGTGGTTCAGCCGTTGTGCCAGGCCGATCGGGTTGGCCGCCGGCACCAACACCACCTGGCCCACCAGACGGCCTTCCCGGTCCGCGGCTTCCAGATGCGTTCTCAAGTAATGAGCCACCAGCATGCCGGGCAACTCCTCCGCGTGCAGACTGGCCTGCAGGTAGACCTTGGGCCGTGCACGGGCAGAGCCAAACTGAAAACTCACCAGGGTTTTCTGGCTGCCCAGACTGGGACTCAACAAAAGGTGTTCGGTACGCTGCATGGCAGGGGTGAAATCATGAAGGCCAATCGCCTCAGTGCCGACGCGGTGCCAAGTGGCCGAGGAAACGGCGCTCGGCGAGCTTGAACAGGCCGACCAGGCTGAAGGTGATGCAGAGGTAGATGGCGGCTGCCGCCAGGTAGGCTTCAAACGGCAGGTAGAAATCCGAGTAGATGCGGCTGGCGGCTGCGGTCACGTCCAGCATGGCGGGCACGGTGCTGGCCAGGCTGGTGCTGTGGAGCATCATGACCACTTCGTTGCTGTAGGCGGGCAAGGTGCGGCGCAGGGCACTGGGCAGCACAATGCGGCGCATGGCCTGAAACCGGCTCATGCCCATGGCCTGCGCGGCTTCAATTTCACCCGCCGCGGTTTCGCGGATGGCACCCGCCAGCATTTCCGCGGTGTAGCCGGCGGTGTTGAGGCTGAAGGCCAGCAGGGCGCAGAAAAACGGATCCTTGAAGTGCGTCCAGGGCCACACGTCATTCCAGCGGGTCTGGATCCATTCCAGTTGCGCCAGTCCGTAGTAAATCAGATAGACCTGAATCAGCAGGGGCGTGCCCCGGATCACATAGGTGTAGGCACCCACCAGGGCACGCAGCGGTGCCAGAGAGCTGGTGAGGGCCAGGGCGAAAAACACGGCCAGCACAGCGCCCACCCCGAGCGACGACAGCAGCAGCGTGAGGGTGGTGACAACCCCTTCGCCATACAGGGCCAGGGTGTCGGGTTCGAAGATGATCTGCCATTTCATGAGCGCATCACCTCACACGCGTCCCCGCTTCACACCCATGCTGAAGCGACGTTCCAGCTTGCGGAGCACCCACAGCGACACCGAGGTGTAGACCAGGAACAGCCCGGCGGCAAAGATGAAAAAGGTGAACGGTTCCCGCGTCGCCGAACTGGCCTGCTTGGCGAGGTAGGTCATTTCCTGCAGCCCGATCAGACTGATCAGGGCCGTTGCCTTGATCAGCACCAGCCAGTTGTTGGTGAAGCCGGGCAGGGCGTAGCGCACCATCTGCGGTGCCGTGATACGCAGGAAGGTGCGCACGCGGCCCATGCCAAACGCCCAGGCGGCTTCCATCTGACCTTTGGGAATGGACAGGATCGCGCCACGAAAGGTTTCTGTCATGTACGCGCCGTAGATGAATCCGATGGTGAGCACGCCGGCCGCAAAGGGGTTGATGTCCACCGTGGCTTTGCTGCCGAGGGCTTCAAGCAGGTTGTTCAAGCCAATGGTGCCGCCGTAAAAGATCAGCAACATCAGCACCAGCTCGGGCACCCCCCGCACCAGGGTGGTGTAGACCGTGGCCAGCGTCACCAGCACCGGCCGGCCGGACAGCTTGGCGGCTGCCCCGGCCAGCCCCAACAGGACGGCAAACACCAGCGCGGCCAGCGAGACGCCCACCGTGAGGAGGGCGCCCTGCAGGATGGACGCGTAGTAGCCGGACAAACGTTATTCGCCGTACACGTCGAAGTCGAAATACTTCTTGCTGATGGACTCGTACACGCCATTGGCACGGATGGCCTTGATCCCGGCGTTCAGCTCGTCTCGCAGCGCGGTTTCACCCTGGCGCAGTGCGATACCGACGCCATAACCAAAGTACTTCACATCGTTGAGCACCGGACCGACGAAGCCGTAGCCTTGTCCTTCAGGCTTGCGGAGGAAGCCGCCGGTGACCTCCACCGAATCGGCCACCGTGCCATCCAGGCGGCCCGACTTGATGTCCAGGTAGACCTGGTCTTGCGCTTCGTAGGGCACCACTCTTACACCGACGGGCTTCAGGTCGCCCATGGCGTATTTTTCCTGGGTGGAACCCTTGAGCACACCAATGCTCTTGCCTTTGAGGGAGTTCAGGTCGGTGAAGGGTGTGTCGGTCCTGACGACGATGCGGCTCGGCGTGTTGTAGTACTTGTCGGTAAAGTCCACCACTTTCTTGCGGTCGTCCGTGATCGACATGGAACTGATGATGACGTCGTATTTCTTGGCTTGCAGGCCGGGGATCATGCTGTCCCAAACCTGTTCGACGTAAACGCACTTGCGCTTGATCTCGTTGCAAAGCGCTTCGGCAATGTCCACGTCAAATCCCGTTGGCTTGCCGTCTGAGGTCTTGAAGGTGAAGGGCTCGTAGGTCGGGTCGATGGCGACCTTCAACTCGGGCAGCACTGCGGGCGCTGGAGCCGCCGAGGTCTCGGACGCTGGCGCGGCAGGCGCCGGCGTTTCGGTCTTTCCACAACCCACGAGGGCGGCAGCACCGATGAGACTCAGGGACAAAAACAGGATCTTCATGGATGTCCTTAAACAATTTCGAAACAAATGGTTGGCCGGATTGGTCGTCGGCAAGGCCGTCGATTGTAGGCTGGGGCATGCCAATTCCCGAAGGCACCAAGGTGGTGTTTCCCCGGGTTCCGGGATCGCCGGCGTCTACTTTGAGCAAACCCCATGCCCGATCGCACCCGGTCGGGCAATCCATTTAACTATACATAATATACATCGTGGAATATCAAGCGGTTCCAAAAAAGCAGGCGTAGAGCCTGCTGGAACCATTCCGTCATGTACTGATAAAGCGTGTCGATGCCGATCCCGCCTGATGCACAGGTTTCAATGTAACCATAGTGCCGACTACTGTCAAACTTTGTGGCGCAACCCCTGTTAAATCATGCAATCTGGAGAACCGGGTTGCTGGGCGGCACAGGCATCACCCAGCGTTCGGGACGAATCAGGACCACGGCACTGAGCTTGCCGACCGGCACACCGCCACGGCCAAGCACCTGATATTTGAGAATGTTTGTCTTCCCTGGCCCCATCAGGTGCCAGCCAGCCTTGATGACTTCGCGCTGGACCTGCAGAGCTTGCGACTCCGCTTCTGAGTCATTCACCGCATCCTGTTCCGCGACATAGGCCTTGAATACAGCGGGTGAAACCAGCGCCATGCCCTCGGCGGTGAAATGGTGTTAGCGGCGGTCAGTTTCCGCGTAAATCTGGTGTCGGCAAGCAGTCGGACGCGGTCATCCGCGGCAGTCAGCTGAATGCCTTGAACTTCCTTTGAGTTGAATGGGGGGTGCCCGTTCTGCAGGGC
>Ga0208242_100077_pt1 | contig 137967 bp, 166 predicted proteins | sample SubbioAug_CSW13A_FD_184825 | JGI IMG/M metagenome (GOLD analysis project Ga0208242, IMG submission 184825) | Serpentinite rock and fluid subsurface biosphere microbial communities from McLaughlin Reserve, California, USA - CR12Aug_CSW13A (SPAdes) | ecosystem: Environmental > Terrestrial > Deep... | reverse complement strand
AACAGGCCTTCGGTGTAGGTGTCAGCGCCGCGCATGAGGGAGTCGTTTCGAGGTGACGGGATGTGCCCCTACTGTGCCACGACACACCGTTTCGAGCGACTTGCCTATGAGGTATTTCAGCAGCCTGTTAGGGCTCTCTCGTGGGCCCGCGCGGGCAGGCTCATGAGAGAGTCCCCCCGTGAGGGGGACTGGTGGGAGGTAGCGCTCAGCTGTCCAGACTGACGCCAAGTTCGGATGCCGCGGCCTTGAGCTGATCCAAAGGCACACTGAGCTCGCGCTCGGGGTATCCGTTGGACAAGTCGCAGGCGGCAGCAATCGCTTGGGCGGCAAGCTGCTGGAGCTGCTCGATGCGTTCCTGGTGTTTTTCAGACTGCTTGACGAATGCCTCGCCACGAAGAGCCATGGCATCCAGGCGATCCGTGTCGATGCCGTTGCAGATCTGCCAGGCCGAGCGCACGCGCCGAGCCATCCGGTCAAGTACTTCAGGATCCCCATGAACCACGCTGATCAGGTAGTAGTCTCGCTCTTCGTTTCCACCGTCAACATCATCCAGTACCAACTCGCACCCGTTGGGTGCAGCGCCGTTGGATCCCGTGTCCATCAGAAACAGTCTTTCTGGAAGCTGGCGTTCGATCTCCATCGCATCCTTGGAAGGAACTTCGCACACTTCGCCAAAAGCGGTGCGGAATGTCTGCCTGGTGTGCAGGCAGTCCGTGAGCTTGTCCAAGGCGACTGCGGCAACGACTTCGAAGTAGCCACTGCCCTCTTCCACAATGACATCGAAGTCTCCGTGGTCGAACATCTTGTCGAGTCTGATGCGAACCTGACTCCCGATGCTCATGGCCGTTTTCTGCGCCGACTCTCTCGGTTCGAAGCGCTCATCGTCTGGCCAGACGGGGTCCTCGTACGCCTGCGGAAGGACGGCAAGCGCATATGCCCTACCGTTGATCTCGCCGATGTATGTGCGCAGCACGCCAGGACCTTCTTCGAAGGTGACCTTGCGGAAGTGCTCCTCGGTCAACTCAATGGTCCCGTTTCCGGTGTGTTCGCCGCAGCCATTGGTGAGGTACACCACGTGGGTGAGTTGCACAAAACTTGGATTTTCAGTCGTTTGCATGTCTTCCCTTTCTTTCCTCAAGTTGAGGTGTTGATGAAAGAGAGGCAGGAAAGCTTTCTGTCGGGTTGATGTCCCGTCAGAAAACCCCCTCCAGGGGGTTTGTGCCTGTCACAGGGGCCTGGCAAGGCCCCTGTGGAAGTGACTTCATTGATGGAGCGCCGTCACCGGGAGCACATTGCTGTGGCTTCCGGTGATGCGCTTGTTCCTACGGGGTAACCCATTTTTCGAACTGGATGCACAGGTCAGACTCGTGGAAGCAGGCCGTATGGGTCGGATCGATGTCTTCTTCTGCGAACACGTCGAGCACCAGGCCTTCGTTGCTGTAGTTCACAGTTGTGAAACCCCAGCCATTGCGGCCGACGTTGACACGGTGTCCTTCTTCTGCCGGTCTGATCTCCACATCGACATCGCTGTCAATCTGGATCGAGAACGGCTCCTTGACCACGCTGCGTGCTTGCTGCACCAGCCGGTTGATCTCTTCGATCAGTTCCTTCTCGGTGCCGTTCTCGCGCTGGGCGGTGGCATCCAGAGCGTCCGCGACCTCGTGCTTGCCGGCGCGGCGCAGGACGTTGAGCGCTAGGGTGAGCGCACCGCTGTTGACGCGCACATCGGCCTTGCATGCCGGATGTGCTGCCTCACCGGCGGCGCTGTTCATGACGGCATCGAAGTCAGCCTGAATCGAGGCGACAGTCGCGAGGGTGTTGAACGGGTGATCCGTCCACTCACCGCGGTGGTCCACCTTCTCTCCAGCTTCGGTCACGCGCACCAGACGGAACTCGTCTTCGCGCAGACCGCTCAGGTAGCGCTGCAGGTCCAGCTCGCACTCCAGGTCGTAGGTCGATCCGGGCCCCTTGCGGGCGTACATCGGCGCGAAGTTCGTCTCGAAGACGAACACACGACCTTCTGCATGAGCGCGGTTGAAGCCGCTTTGCTCGACCAACCGCGAGAGGACCTCGATGCTGATCTTGGTGATGGCGCTGGAGCGCAGCGCCAGATAGTTCATGGCACGTTCTCCCATGATGGTTCCTTTGAAAGAGTGCAGGCCAATTCGAAGGGCCTGCTGGTTGGTTGAATGACAGATGTCAGTGGTTGTGCTGCGCCGCAGAGCTACATTAGCGCTGCGCTTTCGGCCGACACCGGTTGAGGGTCTTCGCACCAAAAGTAGTCCGGGTTCCACCCTTGGTCGGTCATGACCTGGATGTACGACCCGACTTCCCGGTTGTGGCCCACCAGGTAGCTTTTCCACTCCCCGGCTTCGACCCCGGCCTTGGCCACCATCTCCATTTCCAGGCGGTTGGCTGTGGCATCGAACTGTTGCGCCCACATCGCGTGTTCACGGATGTCGCTGGCGCTGTGCGCCAGGTTGTTCGAACTTTCCTGGCGATGCCTCTTGGCACTGGATCGCAGTTTGACGATGGTCGGATGCTTGGCGGCACGCTGTTGGGCTTGCACCATCCAGTTCATGCGCGGATCTTCCAGGCGTTGCGCCAACCTTGGATCTGGTCGGGCGTTGCAAACCCTGCAATTGCAGCGTCTACCAGGGCCATGACCTGCTGCATTTCCTCGGCTGACAACGACATACGATAGGGGTCTCCACCATCAAGGCACAAGCCACTCTCGGTGACCTTGTTCTTGCTGGAGAAGCGCAAAGTGGTGTAGTAGTAGCGCGAGACGAAGTACCCGCGCAGCTCGAACGACTTGGACACCTCGTTGTTGAGGTAGTAGAACTCGACGGCCGGCTCATCCTTGTCCCAGGTGAGGCAGTCTTCGCGGCCGTACTTTTCCCCCCTTTTGACCAGACGGATTGCGAAGTTCGAGATCTGTCCGAGCATTTGTTTCGATTCCATGTGTGTGCCTTTCCCGCAGAAGCGGTGTTGATGAAGCGGCACAGCCGGTAGGCTTTCTGCTGGGTGGGCCCAGTAGAAAACCCGCCATTTGGCGGGTTTGAGTCATCTCCATTTCTGGTCGAAGGAAGATGGCCGGTTAGCAGTCCAGGGTGGCAACCCTGAACTCCCTGCTGGGATGCGCGGCCGCCAGGGCATCGCGACGCTCGCAGGCCTGCTCCCGGGTGTCAAAGCGAGCCACCATGTCGGAGTCGGTGGTGACGATGACAGTGTCCGGGTGTTGCTCATCGCTGGGCTGTGTGAGCCAGCCTTCGCCCGGGGTCCCGCCAACGCAGACGACATAGTCGCGTTTGATCTCACCGATGCAGAGGTAGTCCACTGTGCCCAGATCCGCCAGAGCAGAGAAGAACGCAAGGTCCTTTTCCTCTTTGGTGGCACCCTTGCGGCACTCGAAGTCCACCTCGATGGCCTCGGCACCCGGGAGCTTGAACGTGCCTCGGTGCGCTTCGATTACGCCTCGATCACGCTCATTGAGCATGGCTTCGCTGGCCTCGATCGCTTGCTCCAGGCTTTGGCTCCCGTTGAGCCAGGACACGAACTCGGTGCCGGCGTCGTGGTGGCAGGGCTCAACGGGGACACCCTCGGCCACCACGTCACGACCTTGTTTGGCGGACACGATGCGCAGGGCGCCTTCAGTGCTCCAGTCAGGGTCGAACGAGTAGCTCACCCCCTTATAGGTGTAGTCGGAGAAGACTTGTCTGGCGATGGCCTTGAGATTGGACTCGGTCATCACCGTGTCATAAGGCAGATCGACCTCGCAGTAGGCTGCAACGTCGACGGCCAGCGTCATGGTCTTGGTCATGATCTTTCCTTTCGGTCCCGCAGGATGCGGTGGTTGGTGAAAGGAGCGCCCAGTGGGCTTTCTGCTGCCACTTCTCTGGTGGAAGTGGCATCAGAAAACCCCCCGTCCGCAAAGCGGAGGGGAGTTGAAAGGCATCAACCCTTGCGGGCTTCTTCCTTGGCGTCTCTTGCCGTTTCGAACCGGTCCACGCGGCCGTTGGGCAGCTTTTTGAGCAACCATTCACGGCCGTCGAAGACGATCGATGCAAAAGTGACTTTCGTTCCGACCGCCCGACGCTGTGCCAGGTACGCCGGCTTGCCGTTTTCGTGGCCGTTGAGCTTGAAGGTCACCATGGCTCAGTCCTTCGCCGCTTTGGCCTGCTGCGCCGTCTCTGGCTCCTGCCATCCTGGCTGAACCACGGTGGTGAACGCCAAACGCAGCCTTTCTGCCATCTCCTGCGGACCGTCATTGGTGCCCTGCTCCATGGCTTTCGCCAGCTGGGCCCAGAACTCAGCGTCCATCAGATCGATGACATCCGGTTTTGGGTTACGCAGAGATCCATCGCCGCTGCGGTGCTGAACTGTGCGAATGAGCGCCATGTGCTGGGCCTGCTTGAGGTCCAGGTTGGTCAGTTCCTCGCGCAGCACGGTCTGAGCCATCTGGCACAGACTCACCCCCTTCATGGCCCTGACCTTCTGCGACCAGTCCTTGGCTGCTTCGTCGCGCCATTCCTGCCGGTACGCATCGCCCTCGTCCCTGAAGCTGCTCATGGCATCCACCGGATGGTCGGGAGCATTGCCATGTCCGATGACGTAGCACTGCATGTCCATCTCGCCGCAGTGAACGTCCTCGTCGCCTTCCAAGGGTGCTGTAGCGTCGCCTTTTGGCACCAACAGCCAGTCATCCTTGAAGACGGTGGACAGGCGGTAGGCCGGTTCGGTTGTGCTGGTCACCTCGACAGTGATCTGATCGCACAAGCTGATGGTGCATGCGCCCATGTCTCCCCAGAACTGCGAGTCGCCATGGACGCCGTGAGGTACCCATGTGAAACGAAGATCATCGACTGAAGGTGCCATGTGACGCAGCCAATGGTCACCAGAAAGGTCCTCGGGCACCGCGATGTTCATTCGCTGCATGACCTTGAGCACCAGGGCTGCGTGCGGCGTCCAGTCGGTGCTTTGCGGGCCATCGAACCAGACGAGTACCTTTCCTTCCGAGAAATCGGCCAAGGGAATCAGATCTTCCTTGCTGCTGGTTGTCCACACATCCTCAGTTGCCTTGGCCACTTGACTGACGCTCCACAGCACCTTCTGCGGCACCCACGGGATGTCATCCATGAGCCGCATGAGGTGGTGGGTTTTGCAGTTCTCCCAGTGCTTGCGGACGAAGTCTTCGCCCGTCATGTTGGCCTTGAGCGTAGCCAGGCGATAGCTCACCAGGTTGCGCAGCTCGACTTCCACCTTCTGCATTTGCTCAGTGGGGTCGAAAAGGTCAGACCGATCGGGCATCCTTGCGGTGAACTGAGTCGAGTCCAGATGAACGACGATCGGTCCGTTCTCCCCTCGCCGGCTGCCGATCGGAAGGCCTTGCAGGTACAGCCGATATTGGCGAACCTCGGGAATGCGCGGATCGTCGGTGGTCACCCCTGGATAGCTGACGAAGCCAACCGGCGTCATCACTCCCTGGAGGTGGTCTTGTGCGTCGGGTCGTGGACATTCCTGTCCATTGATGGACACCGGGATCGGAAAGCCCTTGGCTCGTGCCTGAATCTCGTTGACGATGGCGTAGTCCTGCTGGCCGGAGCGCCCGTAGTAGCCCTTGCCCAGCATGCTCTCTTTGAGGCCGATGAGCTCGACGCGCGTCCCCTGGGTGATGGCGCCTTCGCAATCGGCACGCACATCCAGGCTTCGCTTGTGGATGACGTCATCGAGGCTGACCTCAAGGCGCCGGCCGCCGGAGCGGAAGACCACCTTCTCGGCCGCAAAGAACAGGCTGAAGAGGCCCATCCCGAATGGCTTGTCAGTCAGGGTGACCTGCTCGTCCCATCCGGAGTCGCACAGGGCGATCACCAATTGGAAGTCGCTGATACCACTGCCGTCATCAACGATGCATGCCTTCTTGCCTTCGATGTCGATTTCGAAGTCGATTCTGGTGGCACCGGCCCGGCGAGCGTTTTGCATCAGCTCGCCAAGAACTGAGAAGCTGGTGGCGAACAGGTGCTTCATCGACTCGAAGAACTTGCGTTCATTGATACTGGCACGCACGGCTGTGCTTGTGGGCAGCTCGGTGGTTGCGTTTGTCGTTTCCATGGTTTTGCTTCCTTCTTGAAATGCCACATGCGTGGCGGGTTGAGAAGGAGCAAGCCGGTAGGCTTTCTGCTGGATGCTTTGCACCCAGAAGAAAGCCCCCATTGGGGGCTGCGGTCCCCGCGTCGAACGGGGCTTTGGAATCACCGAAGCGGAGACTTTGCTACCAGTTCGGGTCAGTTGCTGTTCGGCCTGGTTATGACGACAGGGCGCACGATGCGCCCTTGGTCATCTGAAGCCGCCTCTTGAGCATGCTGCTGTTTGCGTACCATGGAAACTGTCCGTGACACGCGCCGGCCAGCTGCTCCGCGTCGCGATCACCTGATTCAGCCACGGTCAGCGCTCCCCACTGGTCCTGATCGAACACAGCGCTGGTCCAGGTCTGGCAGCAGAGGTACATGAAAAGAGCGTTGTAGCGCTCGTTGATACCTTCGGGAGCGGTGCGTTCCTTGAGCATCTGTTGTGCTGTCATGTCGGTCACCACGGGATGACTGGTGGCCTTGAGCGTATTCCACGCCAATCTGGCCTTCTCCCTGTAGCAGACATCGGCCGCAAAGTAGATGGCCACAGGTGCAATTGCATCGAATTCCTGTTCAGGGCTCAATCCAGGAAATGCTTCGAAATCTTCAACACGCCAGTGGAATGGGTGAACGCAATCGGTCATGTTGTACATGGGGTCCTTTCTGCCTCAAGTCGGAGGCTGCTTAGAGAAGGACGCTCGGTGCGCTTTCTGCTGGGCTTACCCACCAGAAAGCCCGCCGTAAGGGGGCTTTGGCCTGTTTCGGCACGATCAGGATCGTGCCAGCCACTGTGCGTGAGTGGGCTCCTCCATCTTTTTCAAGGCTCTCACATACACGCTTACGTTGTGGCGGTGTTCCCTGAGGACAAGAAAGATGTCCCGCCAGTCGCCGCGCTTGTTGATGCCCGCGCCTCTTGCGCCGCTGATCAGGAACTTCGCCCCCGTGCGCGATAGCATCAAAGCCGATCGGATGGTGGAGGGTTGGTTGTTCCTAGCCAGCTGCTGAGCATGGTGTTCGATGTCGCTGAGGACTGGCAACTCGCCCTTCCCCCATGGCATTGGTTTCATCGCCTTTGACCCTTGGCCTGGGCGAGAACTCTGGCAGCCTTGTGAGCCAGGTAATGGACCTTGCTGTCTCCCACCTTGAAGTCCGGATGCTGGGAGAGCATGGTGCTGACCTCCTCCAGAGCTTGCAGCATCTTGTTTGCCGAGGCCAGGAGCGTGGCGTTGGCGATGGCCTCTTCCTGAGGCATTCCGTTTCGAAGACAGACGCTGGCGATTCGGCGGCCGTCGGCAGTGATGTAGCGGACATGGTGCAGATCCGATGACAGAGCGGTTTCGGATGCCCATTCGCCGGACGAGTGTTTGTTCATGTTGACCTTTCATTTCCGCAGAGCGCGGTGGTTGAGAAAGGTGTAACGAAGTGGCTTTCTCATCTGTTCCATTTCGGAGCGAGATGAGAAAGCCCCCTTGGGGGCTTGGCGTCAAAGCGCTTGAGCACGCTCAGAACAACTCGGGGCAGGAGGCGCCCCTCTGCTCTTCTTGTGCTTCTTCACGCTCGGTTGCCTCGTCTTGTCCTGTGATTACCAGTCGCGAACGATGAACGGATGAGTCGAGGAGATACCGAAGTGCATTGAAGCCCGGCCGGCTGATCGACGCCAGCTCTTGCGAACTGACTTCCATTGACGGACCCTCTGGTTTTTGAAGCTTGATGCGCACTTCCTCAAGGTTCTTGGCGAACCACTGGCAATCGTCTTTGGTGAACGAGAAGCTTGCGCTGTCGCTACAAGGCAGGGGCTGCTTCAGGCCTGCGTCCACCTCGCGCAGGAGAGGCCTCAGAACCTTGTGGCCAGTGCTGGAATGGATGTCACCTGCGACTTTGATCACCGTAGCAGGAAGATCGTAGCCGTCTGCCTCTCCGATCCAGATCAGCTTCCCATTGAAGGTGGCCAGGTGAGCTAGCACCTCTGATGGGCTGCCTGGGTAGGCCATGTTGATGTTGGTCCGGTAGATTCGCAACTCCAGCGCCGGCTTCTGCGCCTGCGGCAGGGTGCTTTCGGCCGAGCCGCCAAGCCCGCCTGTTGTCGTGTTCGGGTGCTGAAAAGCTCTCCAGACAGAGATCCCCTTGAGTCGAGACTTGCGATCGTTGAAGTCCAGTCCGTCGTACTCCACGTCGTTGATGATCGCCTTAATCGCGTCAAAGTCCGTGGCCAGCGAGAACTCAACTTGCATCGGTTTGCTCTGCGGGTCGAGGATTTTGTGGGCCAGATCGAGACGACCGCTGTCCTGAAGGTGCCGACGGATCGCCGCCCGATTCTCATCGGTTATGGCCGCGTAGAAGCCCTTGTGAGCGTTCTCCAGAAAAACCTTGTCGGATGCCAACTGCAAAGGGGCTTCAAGCACCCTGAGCATGGCATCAACAAAGGCTGTTTCTGATCGTCCTCCAACCTTGAGCATTCCTCCTGGGATGCTGGATGCGACGCCGTAGATGCGACGGATGATGTCGGCCTTGCTGCCGAATGCCATGGCGCACCATGAAGAGTGCTTTGGCCCGTCTTTGATGCAGTGCGTTTTCTCTTCCCAGAGATACGCAACGCGGCCATCTGCGGTTTTCCATGTCTTGACGCGGGCAGCGTCGAATACTGTTGCACCCATGGTGCTCTCCTTTCGGTACCGCAGCTGCGGTGGTTGAGAAAGGGTCCCAGGTGGGCTTGCCGATGCAGTCCTGAACCGCATAGGGAAGCCCGCCAAAGCGGCGGGCTGGTGTGGATGGTGAGTTCTCAGCGGCGATAGTGGATTGGCCGTTCGTATCGCCCGGTTTCGTCGCGGTAGATGCTGACAAACCGCCCGCGTTTGGACCCGTCTTCAAAGGTGAAGCTGAACGTCTCACCATAGGCCAGGGACTTAGTGATCGGCCAGGCTTCCACCAGGTTCTCGGCGGCCAATGCGGCGTTGAGCGTCTCGAAGCGGTTTTGCTTCGTTGCCTCAGGCCTGGCCATGGCACTTGTCCTCTGCGTAGTGCAGGTAGTACTGAGTACGAACCTCGCCGGAGGAAAGCAGGAGCTGACTGAAGCTGGGGTAGTTGTTGGGCCAGTCCGGCGACACCACCTTCATGGACAACAGGCGTTGGGTGGTATCCCCTTTGCTCTTCTGGACCTCGAAGGAATAGGCAATGCCATCCTTGTCGGCCTTGTTCAGCACATCGAAGAAGGATGCGGCTGTGATTTCGACTTGCATCGTGACTCCTTTTCCGCAGATGCGGTGTTGAAAAACCGGAGTCGGCCTTGTAGAGGCGCTTTCTGCTGTGCCCGTCGGGCGCAGTAGAAAGCTCCCCCCAGGGGGAAAGCTTTGGATACAGATCAGATGGAGGGTTCCTCCTGTGCGTTCATGCACACAGACGGATCGCACTCGACCAACTCGTTTCCAGCCACGGTGAAGGCGACCTCGCCGTCTTCGCTGAGAGCTTCGGTTCCATGCTCACGCATGAATTGCTGGATCCGGTTGATCTGCTTGCCATCGCAGGGGATGCGTTGGCCACCGGCCTTCAGGAACTTGCACCAGAGGTTGTGCCATGGCGCGATGGTTCCGCTGGGGAAGCCGTTGTCCATCGGCACTGGCAGCAGTTCCAGCGTTTTGCCGGAAGAGGTCTTGATGGTCAGGGGGGCGGTGAGTTTGAGTTGCATGGATGGTTTCTTCGATTGGTTGTTGAGTAGCGCCGCTTGTCGTTCATTGAATGCAACGATCTCCTCAATGTCGGAGATGTTGTCTTCAAGGGTCTGAAGAGCTCGCCGCGCATAAATCGGCAAGTGCTGCCACTGCTCCGTCGATGGTTGGGTGATGTTCATTCGAGATCCTGATGGTTGTGGCCGAGGATGATCACTTCGGCGCCGTAGCGGTCTTTCACCGCCTTGATCCGCGCTTCATCGGTCTTTCCTTTGATCACAGTCCACTCACCCTTCTTGTACTGCTGGCCCGGCTTGCGCACATAGGTTTTGGTAGCAGTCATCCGGGCGATCCTGCGTCGCATGACTTCGTCTTCGACCAGGCAGCTGATCATGAGATCGGCATCCTGTTGGACGGGGTCCATGCCGTAATCGGACATGTCCATCGGCGGGAGCGTTGCGGCGATCTCGTTGAGGGTCTTCTCGATACTGAACGGGTCGTAGCGGTGTGCACTGCCTTGCCCATCATTGAAGGCTTTGCCGACGCGCTTGCCATCGACATAGACCGTCGCCTCGAAGCAGGGGGTCTCCTGCGAGGCGAACTCGCTGTGCTTGAGGTTCTTGAGGGTTACGCGCCCCGTTTCGTTCGTGCTCATGGATGTGCGCCTCAAGCAGATTGAACATCAGGCTGGCGACGGCAGACGGCGCTGGAGCCATCGCCATACCACCGGGCCACGCTTCCGGTGCAGTCCATTCCCGAGTGAGCGAAGCGGCGGATGGCGATTGCGTGCGCGGAAAAGCGCACGTGCTCGTCGATCTCGCTGCCACAAGACTTGGCGTAGTGTTCCAGGTAACCGTTGAGCTTGGCGATGCTGCGCTCGCCTTGGGCTTCCAGGTATTCCAGGGCGCATCGTGCGTACAGCGGCAGGTGCTGCATGGAGTCCGGGGGACGCTGGTCGCTGTTCATGTCGGTCCTTTCTCATTCCCGCAATCGCGGTGGTTGATAAAGGAGCGCCTGAGAGGCCTTCTCATGCTTGGGGCCATGGCACGGAGCATGAGAAGGCCCCCGGGTGGGGGCTGGTGGTGTGTGTCTGCAGACTGACTGACTACAGTCGGTCGACAGCGTGTTTGGCCAGCAGGAGCGTCGAGCCGGTTCCAGCCCGAAAATGCTTCACTGCTGAGACGATCCCAACGGTGTCCTTGAGCAGCTTGCACTGGGCAAGAAGGCTGTCGTTAGCCAACTCGTTGACGAGCGCATCTGCCGCTTCCTGTTCCAGGCGATAGAGCTCGGTCCGATGCCAGTTGATCAGTGCCTGGCGGTTCTCTGGTGTCATGTCGGTTCCCTTCATTTCCGCAACTGCGGTGTTGGTCGAAGGGGTGTGATCGGACTTTCTTTTGCCCCCGCAGGAGGCAGAAGAAAGCCCGCCGAAGCGGGCTTGTGGTCATCGTTGGTCTGCGATGGTCACGACGAGCGCCGGCCTTCGAAAACCTCCTTCATCACCGCCTTGCTTTCAAGACGAGCTCCGTTGATCGCTCCCACCAGGGGGGCGAAGAACATCCGGAAGCTGTCACGCCAGATTCTGCGGATGTCGCTGAGTTTCACTTGAACATCTCCTTCACAAAAAGCCAGCTGGTCTTCGAAATATACGCTGCAAAGAGGGTCAAGTCCATGGCCAGCAGGATGTCGGAGGAGCCGCTCAAGGCTGCCGCCGTGAACTTCGAGACACCGATGCTGGTGGCCCACTGGGCTGCCAGGTCAAGGCCTACGGCGGGCATCGCCAGAACCGAGAAAATCAAGGTTCCGAAGAACATGTGAACCAAAAGCTCCATTTCGTGTTTTTTGTTTTCCATAACGATCCTTTCTGAAAATCCCTTCGTGAGGGCTATGTTGGTGCTTCTGGTCACTACATCGACCTTCAGCTTGTCCGTATAGCAACGGAGGGTGGAAACCGAGGATCCGCAAGCGGATTGCTCTGGCGGGGACCACAGCGATACGCTCGAAGGACTTGAATTTCGCTCTGCAAGGCGTAGCATCAAGGGAACACAAGGAGTGCTCTATGTCGAATTCCAATGCACCGCTGCCCAGCTATCGGCCTCAAAGCCCCGCCCAAAGCGACGCCGATTTCGCATCAGGCGTGACCGCCCCTTCTGCCCTTGACCGGGATGTGAACGTGATGGCCGGCCGATTCGAGGCCATGGGCTTGCCCCGCGATGAGTTCCTGGCCATGTGCGAGAAGGCAGCGAATTCCCAGCAGGCATAGCCCGCTGGGTTTCGCATCAGATGACCCGGGCAAACTTCGCATTTGCCCATGCCTGCCCCACGCGTCGAATCACTGTGTCAGGTGCTTTCCCAATGATTCGCTCGATGTTTGCCATCGCGACCCATTGATCGCCGCCTGAACCCCAGTGGAACTGGGTGTGGTACGGCAGCCCCATGGCACCAAGCTCAGCGTCATCTGCGATGACAACCGTGGTTGGCTCGTTGACGAGGTTCTTTGTTGACCCCAGCAGCAGGTAGAGCCTGCTTGCTTGGACCTCGACCACGATAGCTGGGCGTACCTTTGTTTGACTACCGTAGTGGGCGTTCGCGTAGACCACGTCGCCCGGTTTGATTTGTCCTTGCATGATTGCTCTCCTTTCCGCAGCTGCGGTGTTGCGAAGGAGATTCGTCATGGGCTTTCGGATGCGGCGGCACAGCCGGAAGACCACGGAGGGCTTATCTCGTTGACGTAGAGGAGCCAGCCAAGGGCCAGATGGCCCTTGAGCTGGTTCAGACAGACGTTCTTTGTCCCTGGCGGTTGCTGCCTTTGAGGGTTGCGCAGCCGATCGCGACGCTGACTCCGAGGTAGGCCCGCACCATGTTCAGGATTTGCGTTCCTCGCCCCGGCTTGATGAGGGCCGCGGTCTTGCGATCGGAACGCACCCTGGTGAGCCAAAGGGCGTCTTCCAGGGGCACGCCGGCGCTTCTCAGCAACTTGGGGTCAAGCGGGTTGTTGGTCGATGCTGTCACGGTTGCACTCCTTTCCGCAGTTGCGGTGTTACAAAGGAGTGGCCAATGGGCTTTCGGCTAGGCAATACCAGCAGGAAACCCACTCGTTTGCGCATCAGTCGCTTGAGGCAGAAACAAGCCGGGGGCTATAAGCCCCCGGCATTGTCTGAACAAACACATCTCGAGCATCCGAAATCAGTGCGCAGCCACCGGCGGCGACGCGACGACGCCGAAGTACATGCGCAGCTGATGGAGAATGCGTTGGCCACGGGTTTGCCGCAGAGCCACGATCTTGCGATCGGAGGGTACCTTGGTAATCCACAGGGCATCGTCCAGAGGCACGCCAGCGGCTTGGAGGACTTGGGGGTCGAGAGGGTTTTGTACGGTCTTGGCCATGATAGACTCCAAACGGTGTTCCGGGCACGACGCCCCCGAATGACCCGTGCAGATCATTTGGGGGCGTCGCGTTCCAGCTCCTGCCTGGACGGCATGGCCAATTCAAAGTCCGTCCACGCAGGGTGAACGACTTGGACTCGTTTCTCTGTCAGCAACAGCTGACACTGTCTTGCCTTGGACGATCAGATCGACAATGGAGGTCAAAAACCCCAGTGTGATTGCTCTGACCGGTTCAGCAGCGCTCTCCTTCCCGTACGAACGGATCATTGATGGAGAACCCCGATGGGCTTTCTCAAAGCTTTCCCTTTGAGAAAGCCCACTCCTGGCGGAGTGGGTTGAAACCGTAGTTTATTCGCAAGACGACGTCACGGCAACACGTTGTCGCGTCAGCCGCACGCCCCGATGCTTCCGCAGTTTGTGCAGAAGTCGCAGCCATCCTTTCGGATCACTGCATGGTCGCCGCACTCTTTGCACTCTTTGCCCGCAAGACGCTGCGCCGGCCCTTGAGCCCGGGTAGCAGTTTCCTCGCTGACTTTCATGCTGGCGGCCTTCTTCGCGCGGACCATGCTTGGCACGGGGTTTCCATCCACGTCCAACACTCCCTTGGAAATGAGCGCCTCCTGGACAGCATAGGCAACCAGTGCAACTTCCGATCCATGGAACCGCGGAACGCGGGTGCCATCGTCCTTGATGTAGTGCCCGTATCGCACACGTCCTTTGTCCGAGCGCACGCCTCGGCCGTCCTGCAGTGCCTTGGCCAGAAGTGGGATCCCCGACCGTGCCAGCAGCGAGAGGCTACGGGCATACGCGGCCACCCATTCCGAGGGAACTCCATCAGGTGATGCCGTGATGAACACCTCGACGGGGCGAAGGACTTGCACCTCTTGCCCGGCGATCATGCCCATCACATCCACGAACGAGACGGTCAGGTACATGGTTGCATCGCCAGCAGGCCCCATGTAGGCCACCTTCTTGACGACTGCCTCCAGATCACCCTTGGGGCGCTTGGTGAGAACGATCGTCGCTGGATCCTGGTTGTCTTCTCGCTTCTCGCTTGCGACCTCTTCTTTGGGCGCTGTCGGCTTCTCTTGGGCAGGTGCTACCTCCAGGACCGCGCCCCGGATCGGGTTTGGCCGGTAGCAGGCGACGCCTTTGAGACCGAGCTGGTGGGCCCGCTTGTAGATCGCCTTGAAGTCTGTGAACGGATAGTCCACCGGCACGTTGATGGTCTTGGAAATCGCGCTGTCAACGAATGGCTGCGCTGCTGCCAGCACAGCCAGGTGCTGGTCCACCGTCAGTGTCTGTGCCGTCACCAGTGAACTGGGCAGCACCTCCTTGACGCTGTAGTTGCCGTCCTCGAAGGCAAACGTTTCTTGGTAGCTGCAGATTGCATCCAGCAGCGCCTGCTTGAAGTCCTGTGCCTTCTCCTCGTGGCACCAGTTGCTGACATCGCCATGCTCGATGAAGACACGCAGGGCGTGATCCATCACCGCGAACGAATCCGTTCCGCCATCGGCCGTGCGCTTGTTTCGCCTGTAGGCCAGACTGAAGATCGGTTCGATGCCATTGGAGCAGTTGTCCGCAAAGGCCAGACTGATCGTGCCGGTGGGCGCGATCGACATCAGGTGGCTGTTTCGGATGCCGTGCTGTGCGATCCGCTCGCGCAGATCGTCAGGTAGGCGCATGGCAAACGCGCTTTGAAGGTACTTGTCCTTGTCGAGGGCCGGGAATGGCCCTCGCTCGATGGCCAGATCCACGGAGGCGTTGTAGACCGCGTCGCGCAGTCGGTTGGTCACCCTTTCTGCGAATGACGCTCCCATGTCCGATCCATACTCGATGCCCAGCATGGCCATGGTCGAGCCCAGTCCGGTGTACCCGGTCCCGATGCGGCGCTTGGCCTGGGCCTCCAGCTTCTGCTCTTCCAGGGGCCAGTAGGTGACATCCAGGACATTGTCCAGGAAGCGCACCAGCACTTTGGCGCATTTCTCGAACGTCACCCAGTCGAACGTGGCTTCGTCCGTGAACGGCCGATGCACGAACTTGGTCAGGATGATCTGACCCAGGTCGCAGCAGCCGTAGGGCGGCAGCATCTGTTCGGCACACGGGTTGGACGCTGCCAGGTTCTCGCAGTACCAGAGGTTGTTTTCCCGGTTGATGTTGCTGCCTAGCAGGATGCCCGGCTCAGCGAAGTCGTAGTTCGATTGCATCACCGTGTCCCACAGATCCCTGGCGTCCACCGTGCGGTAGACCCACTGACCATCAGCGCGCTGGTACACGCCGGCGTTGTTGTCCTTGAACCGCTGGCTGGGCTCGATCTGGTGGATCAGCTCCCAGGTGCGCCCTTCTTCGATGGCCTCGAAGAACGCGTCTTCCACGAACAGGCTGACGTTGAAGTTGGTCCAGCGCCCTGGCTTTCGCTTGGCCGTGATGAACTCCATCACATCCGGATGGTCGATGCGCAGCACGCCCATCTGAGCGCCGCGGCGTGAACCAGCAGACTCGACCGTGGCACAGGATGCGTCGAACACATCCATGTAGCTGCAGGGCCCGCTGGCTTCGCTGTGGGTTCCCTTGACGAAGGCTCCGCGCGGGCGGATGCGGGAGAAGTCGTAACCGACGCCCCCTCCCCTGCGCATCGTTTCGCTGGCTTGGCGCAGCGCCTCGTAGATGCCAGGCACGCCGTCATGGTCCAGTCCCTGGATGCAGTCACCGACCGGTTGCACGAAGCAGTTGATCAGCGTGGCCTGGATTGTGGTCCCAGCCGCGCTCATGATGCGCCCGGCGCCGATCGCTCCATCCTGCATCATCTTCTCGAACTGCTTGGCCCAGTGCTTGCGGCTCTTGCTGTCTTTCTCGGCGCTGGCGATGCCGGCAGCCACGCGCTCGAAGAGCTGCATGGCCGTGGTTTCGCCTTTCTTGAGGTACTTCTCGGCCAGTACGACCTGGCTGATTTCGTTATGCATGTGTCTTACTCCTGATGAAAATGCGGCATCTGCCGCTGTTGATGAAGGAGGGCACAAGAAAACCCACCGCCCCCTTCCGGGAGCAATGGGTTCAATCTGCACTCTTCCAAAGCCGATCACGGAGTGAATGCGTGCATCCACTCCTGCGCTTTCAAGGCAGTCGGTTTCAGTAGAAGTCGGGATTGCGCAGCACCGGCGGATCCATGAGCTCCTGAAGGCGCTCCCTGTATCCGCGACTCTTGGCACCCCAAAACTCCGCGCTTTGCCGGGCCAGCGGGTGGGCCCGCGCCTGTTGTTCGTTCATGGCGAAGGGTTCCAGCCGAAACACCCGGCATGGCAACTTGAAGTACCACGCGCGGCCTGCACCCGCAATTCCCTCGGAGAAGCACCAGAACTCCCCGTCCATGGTTTCCTCGGTCGACTTGAAGAACTCCTTCAGCTGAGGAGGCTGCAACCCACCGGAGAAGCTGGCAAAGCCGCTTTCTCCCATGTAGAAGCTTCCAGCCTTGCTGGTTTGCATGGTTTCGTCCCAGTCGTGGCTGCAGCGGCGGATCTCTCCGTTGGGCCAGCGCACGAAGTCGCCAATCCTCAGGCCCGGTCTGGCGTCAAAAGCCGCCTGAATTCGGGCCCGGATAGCCAAGTTCTTCTGCTGTGCTGTGCTTTGTGTGTTGTCACTGATATTCATGAAAGCCTTCCTTCATTCCCGCATCTGCGGTAGTTGCTGAATGGGCGCTTCGGTGAGCTTTCTACTGGCCCCGGGACAGGAGACGGAAGAAAGCCCGCGCGAGGCGGGCTGGAGGTGAGTGCGGTAGTTCAGGCAATGGCCCAGACCCCGCGATCAACCGGCTTGAAGAGGTCTGCGTTCTGGTTGAGCGTTTGGCGAACCTTGGCCTTCCAGTTCGGGTTCTCGCTCAGCTTCTGTGGCGCCTCCCGCTGGACGTGCTCATAGATGGCGCCCAGGTCCCCCTTTCCGCCGAGCTGCATGAGCACACTCTTGACGAGGTTCTTCCACGTGCTGGTCAGGCGACCGTACTGCTGATGCGCAAGCTTGTTCAGGAGCACCAGGACCGGCGTTGCCTTCTTTTGCCACAGCAGGATGTACTCGTGCAGGATGAAGGGTAGTTTCATCGAGCCGTACTGCTTTCGATCAGAGGTGCAGTTGTGCTGCGCCTTGATCAGCACGGCGGCCAGCTCTTCACGGGGCATGCGGGCAATCATCTCTGCCTGGTAGCTGGTGTAGACGCCTGAGCGCCGCCAGTCTCCGATGATGGTGCCGTAGTACCCACGCCCGGCGGTAGCCTCGCGCTGGTTTAGCAGCACCAGCTGCATCTTCTCGTGAAAGTCCTCATCGGACTCGCACCGAGAGAGGTCATTCGGGTTGGCCTGCCCCCACACGTTGCCGCTGTAGACAATCATGCCCCCGTATGGAGGATGAGAGAGACAGAGGTCGGCAGGCTTGCCCACGGCCAGCAGGATGCTGTCGCTGATTGCGTTGAAGCCCGAGTGCAAATCCAGGCCGTGGGCCTCGATATTCATCTCTTTGGCCACTTCGACGGAGGTGCCGGAACCGACCATCGGATCCACAAAGACCTTGGGCTGCAGGCGCTCGAAGAGCTCCTTGTAGACATGGCCGCTGCAGTTTCCACGCCAGGAGGATTTGCCCCACTGGCCACGTTCAGGGTACGAAAGAATGCTCATTGGTTTTTCCATTTCCGCAGATGCGGCAGTTGCAAAAACCGAAGGCGGAAGAGGCTTTCTGCTGGGCTGTCCCAATAGAAAGCCCCCTGTGGAGGGGGTAGAGAGTGAGCGTCACTCGCTGATGACGAACGCGTGCGTACCGTCAGGCAACGTTGTGGGCTTGAGTTGAACCTGGTTCTCTGGCCGGACGATGTATTGATCGCGACGCTTGAAGAGGCTGAAAGCTAGGTGATCGCTGTTGAAATGAAAGTGCGCGCAGGGCAGGTGCTCTTTGCCCTCAATCAGGTTGTTGATCTCGAACGCAGCTCTCATCTGACCGATGTCGTCGGCCTCATTGGGTATCACGTCCACGTAGAACGAGTTGTTCAGCACCCGCTGGTCGGTAACTTCCAAGCTGAAGTTTGGCAAGTTGGCGCCCTTTTCGCTTGATCCGTCTGCCACCGACCAATGCTGGACCGGAACTGACGTGATGATCGGCGCCGGCAGTATGGCGATTGCCAGCTCAACGAACCGCTGGAGAGACTGCTCGTTGAATAGCCAGTGGGTCTGTCCCGGGGCAGAGGCGTCAGCTTCTTCGAAGGTGCTGTGGCGTCCTAGCGGCACCAGTCGATCATCAGAGAAGGCATACCAGGAAGGGGTTGATGTTCTGGGTGGCGTGCGGCCAGCCCCAAGGATCTCGTCCTCTGGGTACGCGTTCCTCGCCTGTTCCACTGCGTGTGATTCGCTTTCGGCGAAGCACTCGAACGTGTGCACAAAGGGCCCTTCCTCTCCCTCCGTCGGCTCACTCAGTTGGACCGCGTACTTTTCCAGCGATTCCACGAGCTGGAGACCGGATGGCGTCTGCTTCATCACCTTGCGCGAATGGCCTGCCGGGTCATCGAATTCGAGGTAGAAGCCATTGGAATCCGACCCCTCTTTCGGTTTTTGATGAGCCGCTTTGCCGAACGCGAGTCCTTCCATGAAGATCATGCGATCCTGGGCAAACTCGAAGTAGATGATGGTTGTCATGGTGTCCTTTCTGCCCAATCAGGGCTGTTGTGAAAGGCGTTGCCGGTGGGCTTTCTGATGCCTTGGTCTGGCATAAGAAAACCCGCCGAGGCGGGTTCAGAGTCCGTATGTCGATGCCGTCACAGATGAGCTGGCACCACGACGGTCTCACCGAAGCGCCAGGCGGCGTGGCATCGGGCTGCAGCCTCGAAGGCTGTCACCCCGATAAAGCACTGGCGTCTGGATGTCGCTGCGGTCTTGGGCAGGTCCTTGAAGGTGAAATCCTTCCAGGATGCGCCGGGCTCATCGCCCAGATCGTCGGATCGAATCGCCATCCAGATCTTGTTTCGGCGCTCCAGTCGTCGCAGGGCAATACCCTCGCGGTCGATGATGGGCCACATCCAGGCCTCTTCGCGCGTGTAGGGGTTGGATCTGGCGCCTGAGAGGATCTCCTCTTTGACCCAGTCCTTGATGTGGTCTCCTTCGTCTTCAGAACGATTGAGCTCTGCCAAAGTCACAAGCCAGTCGAGCTGGCTTGGGGTCGCATCAACGACTTTCACGGGACTCATGTCGCATCCACATCGGGCAATGGTCATGCTGTTGGACTGTGATCTCTCCATGTCAGTTCTCCACGCCAGTGTCGGTGTGGACCAGGCCACTCTCGCTCAGTTCGTAGGTATGGTTGTCGCCCTCACCGTCGCATTCAATGAGGAGCCAATAGCCGCGTGTGTCGACGCTTTGCGTATAGGCTGCGGAACGGTCAGCGTTGAGGGAGTGGCCGTGTCTGAAGCCATCGAGCATCGCTTCGGTGTCGCAATAGATGAGGGTTTTCACGATGTCCTTTCTTCCCCATCAGGGGTGGTTGAGAAAGGCGCAGCCGGTAGGCTTTCTGCTGAGCGGTCCCAGTAGAAAACCCGCCGAAGCGGGTTGAATTGGCCAGGGGTCTAAGCCAGAAGGCGGTAACGTGTCAGCCCTGCCGTTGTTCGACGAGCTGGATGATTCTGGTCACCGAGTGCTCAAGAAGGTACTGACGCTTCCAGTCCTCCAAGCCCAGCGTTGTGTGGCCACCCTGGACCGCGCCTTTCCAGTGAAGGTCCGCTACCTTGGTCATGGCCAATGACAGTGGCATTGCGAAGGGTACGACGTGGGGTACCACACACAACGGTTCGCCCGTGACCTGTTCGATGGCAAGCGCATCGCGTTTGCTGAAGGGAACGAACTGACCACGCACCTGGGCACGAAATGGCGTCTTTGTGATCTCTGGGATATCCTGCTCAATCACCATGCCCCCCTTGCGGAAGGCCTGCACTAGGTGCTGGATGTCACCAGCCGGAAGATCAGCGATGACGCCCTCCTCGGATAGTGCCGTGGGTTGCTCGTCATCGCGCACGCCGGCGGCTTCGAGAAATCGGTCAGCTGCGCGAAGCGCCTCCCAGTCTTCCTCTCGCTGGTCTTCGTCATCGGCGATCTCGACCCAGAGGGCCAGACGATCACGAAGTAGCTTGATGAGGCTGATGGTCTGTTGCATTGGCATGCTCATGACAGCGCCTCCGGCACCTCGACTATTTCGCCAAGTTTGCTGACGATGCAGCACCGGGCCGCTGCGATGCTGAGGTTTGGACCGATTCCAACGTAGCGGATCAGCCCGCCATGGTTTTTGGGGTGTGTTGCTCGGTATCCGAGGAAGCCGGTGCGCACACCACATCCGCGGGTACTCCACATGCTTTCGTAGTCCATCTTCTCCCGATCCATGATCGGCCCCATCTGGTTGGGGAGACGGGTCGGCTTCCATGGAGCTTTGACTCCAAGGCCAGGCACTTGAGCCTTGATCGAAGGGTCGACGCCGTAGAGGGAAAGCTCATAGCCTTCCACCACACCCAGCATCCAGTCGAGTTGAGCTTCTGTCGCTTCAGCTACTTTGACGTGTTTCACTGTGTCTTCCTTACCGCAGTAGCGGTTGTTGAGAAAAGCACAGCCGGTGGGCTTTCTGCTGAGTGGTCCCAGTAGAAAACCCCCGAAGGGGTTGTGTAGGGTGAGGCACGCTGCCAGTCACGCCGTGCCGACGGGGACACGGTCAGAGGCCATGTCGAAGCCAGGCGGCACGCTGACCGTGAGCTCTTTGGTGTCGCAGTAGCAGTCTGAGCAGAATGGGGTGTCGAAACTGGATGCAACCCTGGACGAGTTGGCTTCGATCATGGCCTCGAAGCTGATGCGAGGCGAACCGCATTTGCCGCAGACCCTGACTTCCCGCTCATCGTCTGTCGCGTCGATCAGATCGCCACTCCAGGAGCATTCCTGGTTGCCGCAGACCGCGTGAGAGTTTTCGCCGAATTCCAGATCACCGTAGGGGCCATCAGTGACCTCGTGGTCCCCGTCTTCGTCAAACGTCACATCGGCAGTTTGCGAGATGGTCAGCTTGAACTTGCGAGAGCCGCATTTGGGGCACTTGTAGCTGCTCATGATGTCGCTCCCTCGAAGGAGGCGGACATGAGCGTGACGCTGGTTTCCCGGGGATGAACGTCGGCCCTCCAGTCTGTGATGCGGCAGTCCGAGTCATGCCATCCTGGGGTGGCACAACCAAAGGACTTTCTTACGATCTGAATTGCGTCCAATGCGGTGTTCGCGTCAACCGCCACCTCGGCTTCAAAGGTGACTCGGACCTTTACTTTGTGTGTCATGGGGTTTCCTTCCTTCCCCAGTCAAGGGGTGTTTCGAAGGATGGCCAATGAGGCTTTCTGATGCCACAGGGCATTAGAAAACCCCCAGTCGGGGGTTCAGAAGCTGACGTTTTTGACGGAGCGGAGAAGGGTCAGGCACCTTCGGTGTCGAAGTTCTCCAGAGCCGCCTCTCGCAGTTCATCTGTCGTCTCGTGGTCGTAGCATTGAAAGCCCCACCCCTCCAGGTAGGCGATCAGCTCTTGCCTGTCCATCTTCTCGATCTCTTCTCGCGTCATGTTGCGACTCCTTGCATGATTTCGTTGAACCAATCGGCATGATTGGCGCCGGCGTCGTAGGCTTCGTTCCAGTCCTGATTGAGCTCGTGGGTCCGGCCGAAGCCGTCGCCCCACCGTGTGCGCTCGTACAGGCCACACAGGTATGCGTGCAGAAGTGTCTCACGCCACCAAGAAAGCAGCTTGCTCATGTTCGATCCTACCTTGTAGATTGCCGCAAAGACGGCAGTTGATGAACTGGTAGGGCAGAGGCTTTCTGCTGGGTCGTTTCCAGTAGAAAGCCCCCTACAAGGGGGTATCCCGAAGTGGACAAATCAGATGGACGGCCCGCTGATCCCCAGCAGTTCGCGAAAGCGCTGCCTCATGATCTCCTGACCGGTTCGCAGTCCACGTTGGTAACTGCGGCGACCATAGTCGATTGCAGCGCCAAGGTCTCTTGCGGCGATTCTCTTGCTCACTTCGATGACCTTTTCGCCATCCAAGTCGTGCAGAACCATGGTCTCCCCCTTCTCTCGGAAGGAGGGGAAAAGCTCGTTGTCTTCGAGGTACCTTTGCAAGTCCTCATCTGCTGGCGCAGAGCCAACGGACAGCTCGCCCGGAGTGTCGTCCGAGCAGGTCCACCGTCTGAGTTGATCTTCGGCAGCCAGAATGCCTGCCAAAGCACCTTGGACGTTGGCTCCGTCCTTCATCGCCTGTTCCATCGTCTCATGGGCCTCCAGATAGGCTTTGCATGCCTGACATAGGGCTTGTGGGCGGTGGGTGATCGAATCCTGTGTCGTGTTGGTTTCCATATCAATTCCCGTGGGTTGCGTCGGTAGACGCCTTGCTGACGAGTGCAATGTGGGCCTTGCAGTGGCTGCAGTAATGCGGACATCCAGGGCCGGCGCGGCAACCTGTCAGCACGCACATGCACCGCACGCCCGTGTACTCCCCGCGCTCGGGCGCCGGGCGCCCAACTCGTTGGTCAACCGGGTCAGGACTGGTGGTGATTTTGTTCATCGTGATTTTCCTCTCGGCGCAGGCCGGCTATCGTGGTCGAGCGCTAGTAGCAGTCCGGAACGCCCCTGGGCGTGTTGAAGTGCCCATTGACGATTCGTACTGGTCTGCCGTTGTGGTGGGTGGGTGGGCGGCGAAAGTTGATTTCGATCTGGTTCACAGCGATGTGGCGCTGTGGCCAGACTTCAGTCTTGTGTGCCTCGCGCAAGGCCCCCACTGCTGCCGGTTTCCGATCGTAGAGCAGCAGGTTGTGAATGGCGGTGTGCATGTCGCGCACTTGTGCGGCGTAGATCACGGGAGTTCGCGCATCTTTCGTCATGACTTCGTCCTTTCCGCAGTTGCGGTGTTGAAAAGACGTGTGTCAGAGGCTTTCCGTTGGTTCATGCCAATGAAAAGCCCCCGAAGGGGCATGGTGTCTCGTGTAGCTGGTCAATCGGCGAGTTCGAAGAGATCGCGTACGACAGGTGCTGACTGGGGTGTGGCCTTGCGTGTGAGCGTCGCCTCAGGCCAATTGGCTCGATCAAGCCGAAAGTGACGGCCATCCGTGACTCTTGCAATCACGATTTGATCGCCCAGATCGAACCGTTCAACGTACCGATACGTCTCCTGGCCGATTTGGATCACGTCGCCGCTCTGGAGCGTTTTCCAGGTGTGTTGATCCTGCTCCAGCTTCTTATGGTGGGCGATAACGGCCTCCCTCCATTGCCGATCTGTCTCGCTCATCCCCTGAACAGGGATCAGGTCAAGCAGGGTCATCGGAATGTCGACAGCATCCAGGTGGGACTCGCTTTTGTATCCCCAGCCGTGCGTCGGCCGACCAGATTGCATTCGTACCAGGCAGGGCTCTCGCACCCCATTGTCCCGGCGCTCGAGGACGAACCACAAATGGTTGCCCACCGCCTTGTGGGCAACATATCCCCATTGGTTGTCCTGGCGCATGAATCCGTTGACCTGCTGTTGGATGATTTCCATCCGGCCGACGTGCTTGTCAATTGCGTAGCTCCAACCCATGACTTAGGCCTCCGCGACTGCGTAGCACATGCGCGCACCGCCAACCATCTGCAGCTCAAGGGCTGTTCCGTCAGCGCTCAGTTGCAGGTCCTTGATCTGTCCTTCGGACTGTTGATCCTCCCAGCAAAACGCGTATCTCGTCGAGCCGGCAGAGAGCGTCCCCAGACGTTCGCGAGTGAACCTGGGCTTGAGGATGAAGCGTTCCTGGCCTTCTGCTCCAGCAAAGTGGATGGCTCTCTCGGACTCTCGTGCATCGGGGTGCGCTGCCTTGGTTTGGGCAACGACTTGGGGCCAATCCTCAGCGGCCAGGCCCCCGATCATCGTTGCTTTGACCTTGCTGCCCTGCAGGGTGGCCAACAAGCTCTTCTTGGTGATTTTCATATGGTCCTTTCATCCCCGAATTCGGGTGGTTGTTGAAAGGGGGCCACATCGGCTTTCCCATGGGCTTTCCCATGGGGAAACCGCCCGATGTGAATCGGGACGGTATCAATTCGGCGTGCTCAGAGAAGACCGTGCTTGGCAAACGAGTACGAACCCGTGTTGCACAAGATGAAGTGATCCAGTAGCCGCACGTCGATGCTTCCTAGCGCATTTTTCAGACTCTTGGTCAAGAGCTCGTCAGCCCTGCTGGGAATCAGGCCGCCAGAGGGGTGGTTGTGGGCCACGATCAACGACGAGGCGTTGACCTGCAATGCCCGTTTGACGAGTTCCCTGGGATAGACGGAGGTCTGCCCAACGGTGCCTCTGAACGCCTCTTCGGCTGTAATCACCCTGTGCTGGGAATCCAGATAGATGCACCAGAAGGATTCGTATTCCTGGGGTCCAATGATCCGCTGCACGAGTGCCACAGCGCCTTTAGGGTCATTGGCATTGGTCAGCTCGATCTGGGCTCTGCGCCGGTCAATCTCCAGGGCTGCCTTGAGGCGCGCAAGGTGATCTTCGGTGGAGCTGTCCATGGCGAAGAGTGTGCCCTGCTTGGGGAATAGCTGTTCATACGCTTCGTTTGCTGCGCTGCCGCTGAGACCCAGGGCGAAGGCCACGAGCTGGCGGTCGGTTGCGGTTTGAATGTCCATTGCATTTCCTCAGTGAAGGAGTTCGAAATGGACAGGGCAAAGCCTGGCGCAAACAGGGGCTTGCGTCAGGACTCGCTGTGATTGGTGGCGTGCGGTCGACGTGAGCAAACGCAGAAAAGCGAGCGTGGATCCGCCGCTTTAGCGTGCCAGTACGTTTCTGAGCCCGCCACGAAGATTCGCAGTGGCAGACCGATCCTTCCGTAACAACGGATTCATGGATACGCGATGTTACCCAAAATGCCCCCTACTTCGCAAGCCGCCACGGACATGAAAGTGGCCTTGAAGGCGTGCTTTTTCGAGATGAGGCTCTAGAGCCGGGGCGCTGACCGCCAGCAGTCCGCGATTCTATGATCCCGGGTCGATATCTCGGCTGACGCCTTTGAGGATGCGCTCGACCTTGACCTTGTGATCCTTGTCCTGCTGCTCCATGGCCATCAGGACCGCGTCTTCCCATTTGATCCGATCGATGGCGGAGCGCAGCGTTTGGGTTCTCTCATCCAAGGGCAAGGCATGCGCCACAAAGTCGCCGGCGGCGAAGATCGCGTTCGTGTGCGGCTGCATGTCCATGGTGAACGGCCGCTGGAAGAATGGTTCGAACATCCAGTCCCACTGGAGCCGATACTTGCGCTCCCCATAGGTTGCCGACCAGACAGTGGACCCAGAGTATGCAGCCGTTTCGCCAAGGGTGCTCAGTGTCGTGCGCACGTGTTCCCACTGAAGCGACACGAAGACCTCTGCAGGTATCGCGATAGGTGCCTCGAACGTGCCGTCAGGCATGGATCCCCCGGGGTTTGGGCATACTTTTGTGGTCACGGGTGGCTCGCCTGCAATACGTTTACTTGCTTCTGGCAATGATTTTAGTAATCCTCCGCGCGCCACGGGCAAGGATACACCTCAAAATTTGATAGTTGACAGCCACTAATCGCTTAGCAGGAGCCTGCGAACCAGGACGTATTCGTGCAGTCGCAGCAGATCCTTTTCCGAGACCTCCTTCAGCCGGGCGAGGTCCAAGTTGTCCGCGTTGTCAGCGATCTTGACTTCCCTGGCTATCGGATTGGCCTTTGCTCGCTTCGCCGCCTCAAGCCGCGTCTCCTTGCGGCGCTTGGTCAGGGCGTCGACTGCCTCAACGACATCGGCATCGAAGCCGATTTTCTTGAGCTCATCCAGTGTCACCTCCGTGTCTTCAACAAGATCGTGCAAGGCCGCAGCTATTCTGGCTTGTGGTGACTTGACGGCAAGGATGACTCGCAGAACGTGGAGGATGTAAGGCTCACCGGCCTTGTCGACCTGGCCGGCATGGTGAGTGGCCGCCAGGGCGATGGCTTTTTCAAGTGTTGACATGCCAAGGTTGTAGCAGAAAGCGTCTGGGGCTAATGCGAAGAAACTGCGCCCATTCGCGGGCTGTTTCAAACTTGCTTTTGATCTGGCATGGCCTACCTTGTCGATGAAGAAACACGAGGTGGTACGAAATGCTCAGTGAAGAACAGAACGCTGTTTTAGACGCTCCGCTGCGAGGGGTCACCATGGTGTACGCATGCGCGGGCGCCGGCAAGACCACTTCTCTGGTGGCAAAGGCACAGCGTCATGCGGCCATGGATGGCATGAAGGGCTTGTATGTGGCGTTCGCCAAGCCGGCCCAGCTCGACGCAGCAAAGCGATTTGGTGCCGCTGCTTTATGTAAAACAGGTCATGCACTTGCCTTCCCGAGGTTCGGCCAGAAATACGCGCACAAGCTGCGTTCCATGAAGCCATTGGACGTGATCAGAGAATCAGGCCTGGTCGATGACTATCTGGAGGCCAAGGTGCTGATCGACTCCGTCAACGAATGGTGTATCTCGGACGCCATGCAGTTTCCCAGTCGAATTCGATTGCATAACTTGGCCGGTCGGATATCACCGGTGCGGGCAGCCCAGCTGGCCAAACTCGCTGAGCAACTATGGAGCGAGATGTGCGATCCTCAATCGCCAGTTCCTATGCCTCACGATGGCTACCTGAAGCTCTACCAGCTGACGCAGCCGCGCCTGCCTGGCGATTACCTGATGGTCGACGAGTTCCAGGACACCAACCCGGTCCTGCTGGACATCATCCGTCGTCAGCCTCAGCCCATTATTGCCGTGGGTGATCCGCACCAGTCCATTTTCGCGTTCCGTGGTGCTGTCAACGCCATGGCAGAGCTCAAAGCCGATCGGAAGCTGCACATCAGCCAGAGCTTCCGCTTCGGTCCAAAGGTGGCACGCGTAGCCAATGATCTCCTGGGCGGACTCAAAAAAGAGACAACAAGGGTGATCGGCAGCGGCTTCAACACAGAGCTGCGGTGGGACGGCCGTGTCCCTACTGACGTGCCTTCAATCACGATCATTTCGCGCACCAACGGCGGGCTCTTCGAGCACGCGGTGACCGCCCTGCGCGAAGGCAAGAGCCTTAGCTTTGTGGGCGGTGTCCTGTCCTATGGCTTCTCCAAGTTGTGTGATGTGCGGCACATTGCCAATGACTGTCGTGATCAGGTCAAGGACACGTTCTTGCGCTCCTTCCACTCGCTCTGGCAGCTGCAGGAATACGCCGATCAAGTCGAGGATCTGGAGTTGCTGAGGCTGCTGCGGGTGAGCGAGGACTACGGCGACCGGATCTTCGACCTGGTCGAGCAGATCCATTCAAGGGCGCTGACTGACCTGGATGCCCAGGTAGTGCTGACCACGGCACACAAGAGCAAGGGATTGACGCGGGATCATGTCTTCTTGGCAGATGACTTCCCCGCTTTCGTGGATGACGGTGAGATCGTCAACGACTTGGATCCTCAAGAGGTCAACCTTGCCTATGTGGCAGTCACGCGCGCAGTGCGCACGTTGTGTTTGAACGAAACGACATTGGCTTACCTGCGCTGGTTGCGTGACCGGCGTGTGGCGGGCGGTGCTTGAACTTGCTTTAGCGTCGACTGCAGGTACCTTGAATGGCAGCCCGATCCCGGGCGAACCATTCTAGGAGCCAATCATGACTATCGTGAACCATATTCCCGTCTCTCAACCCGGCCTGTACCTTTGTGAACGTGTTGGTCGTGGCCATCAGAAGATCCGTTCCATCACCTGCCGGGCATCAGAGGCCCAACGGTTGGAGCGACGAGGTGCAACGATCTGGGTGGCTCGTGCGGGTGGCTGGGTTCGCAGAGACTGATGTCACCCCAAACGCAGTATGGCAAAGCGCAAGACTTCACCCCAGCCACCTTCCAGGTCGCGCTCGACGCGCGCTTCACGGTCGGCGATCGAGACGGCCATTGCCCGTTGTCGCCTCATGAGCCCCACCGATGTGGACGTGCTCTGTGGCGCCCTTACGCGCAGTGCGAGCGCGCTGAAAACGGGCAATGGCACTTCGCACTCTCTTGTGGACTTTGAGCAGGCCGGCGTGGTTGCAGCAGCGATCGAGAAGACCGGCGTCGTAAAGGGCCTGGCCAGCGAGATCGCGCAACTGCAGCTGGTGATCACGAACATCCGCTGTCGCATGCAGGATTCAGCCGATGGTCCGGTTATCCTCTACGGGCCCGAGATCGCAACCCTAGATGATTTCTGTCGATTTCACAGGTTTCAACTCAGCCACCTGAGCGTGGGCGAATACGCCAAGATCTTGCAGCGAGCAGGGCCCTCGCTGGGACCTCAATTGCATTCAACGATCGCACAAACACTGGCGGGTAAATAGGCAGGCGGGGTGGGTTGGTTCGCAGGCCGAGAGTTCGGCACAAACGGTCAAAGCCGTGCATTGAGGAGACTGTTTCGTGCGACGGCGGTCTCAATTTGGTGGCACAGTACACAGCAGCCTAGTTCTGCTGGACACCCGTTGGTCCGGATCCACCTCCCTATTTGCTTTTCGGGGCGACCACTTGAGCCGCCTGCAGCCGCCACAATGAATTGCATCAGCACCCGCGTGCATTCTCTTCACGTCTCTTCTGGTCCGCGTGGACCGGTGATCAGGAACGTTTCCCAGTCCAGTCCAGATGCTACCGCCTATGTGATTGCTGTTCGGGCTGAGGCGCTCCCGCCCATGGTGCTGATCGTAGACCGCGAGGCCCTCAATAGGCGGTCGGTCGGCATGCCTGCATCGGCCGCCATTCACACGATTACAGCCTGGACCAGGCGCCAGCTGCCGTCTTCATGGTTGGATGATGATGGCGTCACCTGGGTCTGCATGAATGGAAGCTCATCCTTCCATGTTCTGTTGGTCGATCGCGCTGGTGTGGTCACATGGCGCAAGGTCAAATGGCCCCGCCACGACGACGGTACGCTTGACAGCTTCAAACGTGCATTTCCTGTCTATGCCGATGCGTTCCTCAGGGTGATTGAGATGATGGGCGCTGTCGAGCGTGATGCGTCTCTACAGGTCGAACGTGGCTCAGCAAGCCCGTCCTCTCTCAATTTCGACGGGCGGCACCCAGACCAATAGCTTCGAGCTGCTTTTGGACTCTGTCCCCGATCGAGGGCCAGGTTTTCAGGAGTTCTTCGACCGTGATCTCCTGGACGGGGCCATCCCCTTCCACGACAGCCGTGAGAGCGGTTTTCTTGACGCTGCTGCGGGGCACCCTGATGGTCCCATCCGAGGCAGGCCTCGGAGCAGGGTTGCACCACAGTGTCGCGCTGATCTGGCGCTCAAACGACAAGACCAGGGCAGGGCCAATCTTGGCGCCCAGGCGGTGCATGGCTTGCGGTTTTGTAAAGCTGCCGTAATAGGCCCCGGACGTGTGGGCATCGTTGTGCCCCATGGCATTGGCCACCTTGATCACAGCGGAGTCGCGCACCAGTGGATCGACCTGAGCTACGTGACCTCCAAGGGTTGGGGGAACGATCCCCTGTAGTAGCAAGGTGATTTCTGCGTACTCGGCCCTTGCGCCGTGACCTGTCACACCCAAGTCTGACTTGGTGAGACCGAGCTTCTTCATCAAATAATAGTATCGGTTCTCACCCTGCTTGAGGGACAGGTCTGGCCAGCACATTGAACTGGTTCGCGAGCACATCTGCTTGGCCAGATTCAGTGCCTTGCGTTGGGACTCTCCGTGATCGCCCTGCTCGATCGGAACTTGTCTGTACCGACCGTTCTTGGCCACGCTGTCGGCGATTTCAAGGAATGTGCCCTTGTCAGCTTTCCACGGCTTGAGCAGGAGCATTTCCTTTTTGCGCAGCCCAAAGGCCAGGCCCATGGCCAGCATGACGCCGTGCCGGTGGTCGTTTTCGAAGGCACGACTCAGGATCACTGCGGCGTCCAGGCCACGGCCGGACCATGATTTGCTCTGCTCGGCCACAGTGGTGACCTTGAAGGCATCTGCAGGCGCCTCCGGGATGTAATAGGAGACACCCTTTCTCTCGCCGTTGATGATGTCGCTCTTGCCAATCCATCTACAGAAGATCTTGAGCCTGCTGTACTGGTTTTGCATGGTCTTTGGCGATGCTCTGTCCTCCCACCAGCTGCGCACCACCGCTCGAATGTGCTTTTCTTTCAGGAACGCCACGTCTTCGACAAAAAAACCGAGCTTGTGCAGGCGCCTACAGAACGATGCCATCACTTCGTGGGTCTGCCGGAACGTTCGGACCGAGGCTGCTTTGCCGTTGACTCTGGTGTGACCTCTTTCATTGACGATGGCCGCCACGTTGCGCAGAAGTCGTCGCAGGCTTGGCGTGTCTGAGTCGATGAACCTTGGGAATTGCATATGGCCGCAATCGTCGCAAAGACGAAGAGCGCTGATGTAGGGAAAGAGGCACTTGGTATGGTCGCTTTTGTCCTGCCCAAAGCATCCCCGGCCAGCATGGACGGAGCGGACAAATTTGTCCGCTCCGAACCCAAGACGGTATTTGTCACTGCTTATCGCTTTCACCGGTGAAAATACCCTCCCCCTCTCTTGGGGACTGTTGGAATACCTAAAGTGTTCGAGGTTGCTTGGCTGATGTAAGCAGTGAAGTAAGTTACATTACGGCATGATCACAAGCAATCATCCCCCATTGACCGCCGAAGACCACTTCAGCAACTGGTCAAGAAAAAAGGAGGTGCAGCCAATTGCCGGCGACCGCCTGTCCGGGCGGTCAGCGTCTCTCTACCGGTACGTGTGGGCCGCCTGGAACACCTTCCTCAAAACCCATGGTCCAGGCGGTCTCGGTACCGACTGGCTGGAGGCTGATGCGATAGCTGTTGAGCGCTTTCTGCGCGACGCTGTGTCGCCCTCTTCTGCAAGAAAGTCCCGCACAACCCCCATCAGTCCAGTCACCAGGCAACGCTATTTGCGCCTTCTGAGCTGGATCTACCAGGACGCAGTAAACGCCGGGATGGCAGCCCACAACCCTGCCCGCACTCTTCTCGAAGGCGTGCTGCCTCTGGGCGATGTGGATGGCCAAGTCTTCAACCGCGTACAGTGGCAGTGGATACACAACGCCTTTCCCGACGCAAACGATCGCTGGTCAGTGCGCGACCGGGCCATCTTGTTGTTGCTGACCGAGCAAGGCCTCACCACTGGCGAGATATGTAGCCTGGACATCAACAGCCTCAAGCTGACTCTCAAGCCGCCGCTGCTGGAACTCTCCGGCCGTCGCCATGCGCAGCAAAGAACGCTCTACTTAGGAGATGACGAGTCCAGTGCCCTTCGGCAGTGGATGCTTGAACGAAGCACTGTTTCGATTCGAAATCCAACACACGCGCAATCCCTGTTCGTCACAAAAAAGGGCTACCCGATGTCTCCCAGGGCATTGTTCCACCTTGCCGCAAAAACGATCACCCGGGCGTTTGTGGCCAACGGCGTTGAGGTTCCCAATCACATCGGCCCCGCCACACTTCGCAATACCCGCATCGTGATGTGGCTAAACGACGGCGTGCCTGTTGAGAAGGTCCTGGCGATGTCCGGCTACAAGGACTTTCGAAGTCTGCGCTGCCTGAGATCTCACGTCCACTCTCCACTGGCGAAGCTCCCTCCTTCTGACTAGCCAGTTGCATTTGGACCGTAGTGCTTCATCCTTGAAGCACTTTTCAGCACGTGTCTTTCATGCAAACCCTTACCTGCTCTGTCGAAGTACCACGCAAGCTCCTTGCGACCGCGTCATCCACATGGGAACGTGTTCGGTCACTGCACCCCCCGGGGCCCAATGGATCCTTCCTGCTGCGGATCGAAAAGCCTGCTGCCTGGCGTTTGAAGATGAACCGTGGTGCCACCTCGATAGGCATGTCCATGAGTGCCAATGGATGCCTGTACGAGCTCTCTGAGATCGACGAGAGCGTGAGTGGTGGCTGGATGGGAAGTTGTATGCCAAGCGCCCTGGTCGTGATCTTCCTGCGTCACTGGATCGCCCAGTCCAATTCCTCATCCACAGCCCTGGGCCCTCAGTATCGCCAGCCGAGCCTATTCGACTAGCGCCCCGTGCGTTCTTCATAGCGACACATCCTGAATACGTCGCCCGGCATCCCAGTATTCATCCACGGCAACTGGAGATCCCACGATATCTTCGAAGCCTTGAGCCGGGTGTGTCCACCTGGGATCTACCAACACAGCCCTATCAAGAAGACCCTTCTAGTCCGCCTTCCATCCCAGGAAAGAGAGTTTCTACGTGTTCAAAAATGTCGCCGTCTATCAACTTGGTGCTCCATGGACTTCCGATCTGCCTGAACTTGAGGCGGCCATGGACGCGGCGCGGTTCATACCATGCACGGGCACGCAGGAGAAGTCGGTTGGATTCGTTGAACCACGAGGCCAAAGCCATGGGCCTCTGGTCGAGTCCATCAATGGTCAACGCATCCTGAAGCTCAAGATCTCCACAAAGACAGTCCCTGCTGCCGAGATTCGCAAAAGGGCCCAAGAAGCCGCCGATCGCATCGAGGCTGAGACCGGCCGCAAGCCGGGGAAAAAGGAGATGAAGTCACTGCAGGATGAGGCGAAGCTATCCCTTCTTCCCGATGCGTTCGCCAAAGAGGCTGTGGTTGTCGTCTGGCACGATCCATCCTCCAACCTGGTGGTGACCGACGCCGTCTCTCAGGGCAAGCTCGACGACGTCATCACCTTGATGGTGCGAACCTTCGTCGGCTTGGCTCTGACCCCACTTCAGACCAACATTGCCCCTCAGACGGCGATGGCCCAATGGCTTCTTGCAGCGTCGCCCGACGAATGGCCGCAGGGCGTTTCTGTGGAAAGAGAGTGCGAGCTTCGCGCGAGCGATGAGTCCAAATCCAGGGTGAAATTCACCCATCACCATCTGCAAAACGATGACGTTCGGCGCCACATCAAGGAAGGCAAGCTGCCTACTCAACTGGCTCTGAGCTGGGATGGCCGCCTCGAGTTTGTCCTGACCGACTCGCTGCAGCTGAAAAAGCTCAGCTACCTGGATGGCGTATTCGATAACCGGGGCTCCCAGCAGGGCGATGACTACGATCCATTCGACGCCGACGTCAGCCTTGCTACTGGGGAACTGGGCAAGGCACTGCAGGGCCTTTTCGATGCCCTGGGAGGCTTGGCCAACTCCGGTCAGCCAGCCTAGCTGTCTGGCCTACAAAGCCCTGCTGCACACCCGAGCAGGGCTCTGCGACTTCCTCGGAGCGATCACTTGCCATGCAGAGGCGGCGGTCGATCCTCCGACGCACGCCGTCTACCCGACGCCTACCGGATGACGTCGCGCTGGGCCACTGCCAAATTTGATAGCTCCATCATTTGAGAGTTGGCGCCTGGCCACGCCAAGTCTACATTGGACCTCACTCCAGCAGGCCCAGGCGAAACGCTGCAGCAATGGCTTGCGGACGATTGATCACGTTCAGCTTGCTCATCGCGTTCTTCACATGGAACACCACCGTCGACTCAGCAATGTTCATGATCTGGCTAATTTCCCAGCCAGTCTTGCCATGAGCGACCCAGCGCAAAGCCTCGATCTCGGACTGGGTGAGCTGTTTAGGCAATACGCCTTGAATTTGCGGTGTGATCAGCCTTCGAAACGTGAAATGGGCCACATTGCCCAGAATTTCCCCAGCCTTAACGAGTTGGGCTGTCTCTCTCAGATCCTGGTCAATGGGTTGATCGCGGACGAAACTGACCATGGTCTTGACACCCGCGGCCTCGTGAATGGGGACACTCATTCCACAGCCCAGTCCAACGGCCCTCGCCTCTTCGTACAACTCCATGGCATTTGCCTGGCGGAACTGCGCCTGGTTCCAGACAAGGGACTGGGTGTGATTCTGGCAATAGCTGACCGTCGGGTCCATGGCCATGTAGCCCCGTTGGGCATACTTGGTCTGCCAGTCAATCGGGTAGCCGCTGAGGACTTGAAAACACCGATCCCCCCGGGCACTCACCCACTGGGTTCCTACAAGTACTCGCTCGAAGCCACATCTACTGGCGGCCGAAGACACCGCCGCAAGCAAGTCCGCTTCCGACTGTGCGCTAATGATTGAGGACATCAGGTCGATGCCCTCTGACAGGGAACCACCCATACCGCTGGTCAGCCATCCCCAAGATTCAGGAGTTGCCATGATACTTCGGCAGTCGACGTCTGTCGCCTATCCCTCCTTTGACCGCTACCTGCGAGTCACTCGCACAGAGCTGGAGGACATCAGCCTCGAACACCTGTGGACTGACCAACCTTCAAGCGCCGATGGCCGCACCTTGGGGTACACGGAATGGTCCGGCTCGTACGCGGGGCGTGTGGTGAGTGTGGCGTGCTTCTGGCGCCTGTACGCTGATGGCCCCTCGCTATCCAGCGATCCCTTGGATGTCTCAACGAATGTGATGCTGGTTGACGCAAAGGGCTACGACATGGGAACGCATGAGACTGGCAACGCGTTCCTGGCCATCCTTCGAATGCACTTCAGTTCGTCAGGCGAAGCTCTGGCCCAAAATGTCCAACGGCACTGAGCGTCTGGTGGTCCACCTCAATGATCAGAGCCACAGCAGCTGCAACCCCAATCCTGATCGATGGGCCCATCCTGTGAACATGGAGCCCCTGCTGGCGAAGCATTCGCTCCATGGGCGGTGTCGTAACTGTCACATAGCGGGTGATCCCCCGCTCAATGGCAAATCGCGCTGACTCTCTCATCAACGCCATGGAAATTGGCCCAAACGCCGCGTTGTCAGTGGCAGTGCGGGCGGTAGCCACTGCGAACCTGCTCAGCTCCCATGTTTCAGGGCCCACAGGGGCTGGCTGTCCGTGCAGAAGCTCAGGGAACGTGTCCTTGAGCATGTACGGCCCGGTTGTTGGCAGCAGACGCCAGCAAGCATCGACACCGCCTTGCTCCCCCTGTCCCAGTATGTAGGTGACCTGCGGGAGCTCATCGAACCGGTCGCGCTCCATGCCATCGCTGGTCTCAACCTCCCACCCCAGCTTCTCGTGGAACACCTCATACCTGAGCCGGAACATTGCGTCCAAGCAAACAGACGGGGTCTTCTGAGGTACATGTGTGCTCACTTGCATTTGGCTCATCTGGATCTCCTACCAACAGCATCAACTGGCAGGAAATTAAGAGGGGTCGGCCAACTTCACAAGCTGTCAAATTTGGGAGTACCCGACCGGGGCCGGCCGGCTTGATACTTGCACTGTCACACACGAATGCCTTTCATGCGAGGTCTGGTCAGGCTCTGCGCGTCGGTCGCACCCGAAGCGCCATACCCGGGGGTCATCTTCTTCTTGGCAAACAGGGTTCGTACTGACATGCGCTTTCGCCTCTCCATGCTCCGGTTCTTTAGAACTGTCGACTCGCCGCCACAGGATTTGAAGCGGGAGAAACAACAGTTGCTGGCGTGCCTGGACAGGGCGAATCTCACTGATGCCCTGATCATCGAGAAGATCCGCCATTGCACCTCTCACTCAGATCTGGTTCTGGTGCGAGCGGATGTCATGCAAAGGTTGGCCAATGAAATCGGAGAGGCGCAAGCGGCATCCTTGCTGCTTTCCGTGTGGACAGAAGATGCTGAGGCCAATTCGCAATAGGCCTCCCTGCCCAATGCCGGTTACCGCTTCCACCACCGCATTCCTTCAAACGGACACGACCCAATGACTGCTATCATTGGCATCACGGTATGCAAAGTGCTTTTGGGCAATGATTGAGGGCCCCGCTTTGCCCAATCATTGACTTGTTTTCTGGAACGGAGGGATCCTGTTGCGCCGACTGATCAGCCTAATTTTGTCCGTAGCCTTTCTGACAGGCTGTGCAAGTTCAGTGGTCAATGTTCCCGACTCTGTTCTACATGCCAATGAGAACGCGAAGCGCGCAATCGTTTTTATTCATGGATTGAACGGACATCCAACAGACACCTGGAAGAACCCGGAGTCCGGCGGCGTGTGGCATGAGATGCTGTCGACCGACAAGGACCTCCCCGGGGACTTCAAAGTCATTTCACTTTCCTACAACGCGAGTCTGCTGGAAAGCAACTTGACTCTTCAAGAAATGGGGCGATCTCTCAAGGCCGATTTGCGTGTCAATCGCCTCACAAACGAGGGGCCGTACAAGGAAATCTATTTCATCGCCCACTCCATGGGCAATTTGGCACTGCGCTCACTCCTTGCCGATGAACCCGAGCTGTTTCGTGGCGTCCGTATTCCGCTGATTATTTCCATGGGCTCGCCCTCAACAGGATCGGAATTGGCAGCGCTCGGCAAATGGCTCATCCCAGGCAACTCCCAGCTGGAGAACCTGTCGAGTTCCAACAACCAGTACCTGGCCGATCTGAACAAGCGCTGGAGCGAGAGCCAGGGCGATACCCGCATCTCTTGCGGCTATGAAACCGTGATCACCTCTGGGCTTGGCATGATCGTGACCCCAGAGTCTGCTCAGGCAGTCTGCAATGGCGCCAGATGGCCCATCGCAGCCAACCACTCCTACATGGTGAAACCAAGAGACCGGCGCGATCGCATCTACACGTGGACCAAGGACGAGCTGCAATCCACCATCCGTGCCATGGATGCGAGGCCCGACATACAGTTCGTCAACGCCTACGGAGCCGCCCCTGTGGCCATCAGCCCTGCGCCAGCTCCGCCCGTTCAGCGACGCACCAACGATGTCACCGTAGAAAACCTGGCTGAAGCCGCTAAAGGAATTTCGATCTACGAGGTGGGAGGATTCCTGATCGACATGATCCCAAAGGTTGAAGGTGGCGTGTCCTGTGCGCAGCTGACAACCCTCCTGTCACAAGCATCGTTATACGACCGCGCAAATGTGATCGTGCGTGTTGCCGGCTATGTGCAGCGTCCCCTGGATGCCGACTGTATGAGCCGTGTGCGGCGTTCTGTCGTCGTCTATGACGCCGACAAGGCAATTCGAGCTCTATTGCAACCAGTTGCCCGCAATACGGCCCCATTGCCACAGCCAGGTCACACGAAGTGATCTCGTTCACAGCGCCCCGCCTGCATTTCCTCCTCTGACGACGCTCATCCACGCGCCTACGGCCTATCTCGGCAGCTAGCCGATCGTGCCGGTGCCGTCGACGCAAGCGCTCCCGACACACTGGTTTGTTACGATGCAGGCTTCAAGACCACGGAGGCGGCATGGCCAACTTCAATGACGCCCTGAGGGCAGAGATCGCTCGGCTTGTGCGCAAGTCCACCAAGGCCGATTTCGAACACCTTCGCAAGCAACTGGCCAGCCAACGCCATGAACTTTCTCTACTCAAGCGCGAGAACAAGGAACTACGGGCTCAGCTGAAGAAGGCCTTGGGTAGCATCAACGTCGCTTCCTTTGCGCAAGATGACAACAGTGGTCCAGCGCTGGTTGCGCCTCGCGACTTTGGCCCTCAGACTCTTGTGACCCTGCGTCGGAAACTGGGCTTGTCGCAGGAGCATATGGCCCTCCTTCTGAACTGCTCATCCCTGTCGGTCAGCCGGTGGGAAACCGGGAAAGCAGTTCCCCGGCGCGTTCAGCTGGCCAAGATCCTTGAGGTCCGGGCGATGTCCAAGCAGGATGCCAATCAGGCCTTGGCAAAGCTCAGGTAACAGACCATTTGCTTGCCCGCCTCGACGAGATAAACACCTGGCGCCTGCCCCCTCCCTTTCATGCCCTCCGCGCTGACTGCCGTGGAGGCAAAAGCCGCTGCCCCCTGCCCAACACCACTACCTTCGCGTCTCGCCGACCAGCTGCCAGGCACCTGTGATCGAAAGCCCCGCGTCCGTACGCTGCTTTCAGCGCCCTGACCATGCTTGCGCGTGTCAACCTCGAATCTCTCATGAGTCGCGAGGTCAATATGCTGCAGGAACCCCCGATCCAAAACCGAGTTGCGCAAGAAACACAAGCTTGGCTATCCGCTCTTGAACGCTACAGGGCCCTGAAGGCTTCGGGCTGGAATGGCATGACACCGCGTGGCCACGAGCTGGAGAAATGGGTTCAAAAGCAACGCACTCTTCACAACCAGAAGAAGCTACTGGAATGGAAAAGGGCGGCACTTTGCGCGGCAGACTTCGACTTCCAATCTCCGCGTGCCGAGCAAACGCCCACCGACCAGGATCACGCCCATGCACTGGTCTTGTTCTATCGAGAACATGGCCACTACTCGCCAACTCAAACTCACGGTGGCGCGGCCCTTACCAAATGGTGGGCCAGGTTTCGTGCATCGAAGGGTGCTCAGGGACTGCTTAGCGGCACAAGAGAAGATGCGCAGGATGCATTGCGCATCCTCCAGGACGGCATTGCAGACTTCACCTTCGATGCCCCATGCAAGTCGGAGATCAATGAATCTCGTGGCTTGTCATTCAACGGGTTTTCTCCCACAACCAGGGCAGAACGACAGCCTCCGCAAGACCTGGCGCTGCACATTCAACAATCGCGTCGATCGCAGGCACTGGACCGAAACTTCCCGCTTGTGGTGTGCTGGGAGTCACACCACGTGCTTCGTGACCTCGTCCGGCGTGCGGCGCTGTTTGGCCAGGTCTTGCGCGTCGGCGTACATGACAACGATCGCCAGCTACTGCGTAGCTACTGGCTCACTGACCTCAAAGGGTCCGATGGGGGCGGTACTCTGTGCCACGCTTGCCCTTGGCCATCGCAAGATGATGAACCGCACAAGATCTTCCTTCCAAGCCCTGCCACTCCAGTAGCTCGCTACTTTGGCAGAGGCGCTGGCTATGGCGCCTGGTTCGGCGACACCCTTGTTTGGTATGACGTCACCTTGGCCGATCAAACCTCAGTCATCGAACCTGCTCGATACAGCAGCAAAGGCTCCAGATCCTATCGGGTGAGGAGTAACCGATGGGTGATGACCTCGCTAATCGAGGGAACGTGTCGCCGAATGTCATCCGAGACGACGGCCAACGAGCGCTTCCAGCTGAACCTTGAGCAGCTTCGCTCATGGGTCAAGAAGCATTCGGACATCGGCCGCCCCCATGTTGTGTGGACGCCCAACAACCCACTGTTCAAGTTTCTGGAACACATGGTCCGAAAAATGGACAGCGGCAAGATGAGCTTTTCTCATGCCGAGCAACTGGCAGAGATCGACGCGACCTGGGGAAAGGACCGCAGAAGCCTTGCAGATCTCTTCGGTGATGTTCTACACCCAGATGATCGCCAGCCCGTGTAGGTGGGCTTCGTACCGGCGCAATCGACCTCTCTACTCAATTTGCAACCGCATCTCTGGACTATCGAATGACGCCCCTGCCCATCGACGACTACGACCACGCCCCATTCAACTCAGCTTGCGCCGACTTGGCTCGCGCCGAATCGTGGTTGGCCCCCCTGTGCACGCTTGCTTCGGTTGCACCCGCTACCCACAGGGTTGCTCAGGCACGACTGGATCAAGGGCTATATCACATCAACCGGGCGATCACAGGTCTCTGGGAGTTTGGCGTTGACACCGTGGTGGTTGGTCACGAAGACCATCCCCAGGTTGGGCCCGTCCCTGTTGTGGAGATCACGACAAAGGACCACGAGGCCATTGAAGCGGCACAGGCACTCGAAACCTTGGCCCGAGACCTTCGCAGCGCCTGGTGTCAGTCCAAGCCTGGAGAGGCGCTGCCTGTGTCCCTTGTCATGGTGCTTTCGTCCTCCCTGTCCCAGTTGTATGGATCAAGAATCGCCGCTGAGCTTCACGTCGACCAGCCCGCCCGAAAGCAACAACTCCACTGAAGCAGCCCGACTTGCATTCCCAGTTTTCCGTGTCATCTTGGTGCATGTCTATGGAATTGGAGCCTACGATGGAAGCCACTGCAGTCCGCCGTGACAGTCAGCTATGCGATGAACCACATCGCCCTGGCCGGGTCTATCCGCCTGGCACCAGGTACTCGGATTCGACCTACTACGACGTTGCCACAGACCGCTTCGTCCATGGGTTTCAAGTGTTCACCCAACATGCACCTGATGGGACACCAACCGGACGGCAATCCATCCTGGACAACAACGGGCTTCTATGTGGCTTGGCCACCGCGGAGGCCAAGCGCCTGGAGGCAATTCGAAGTGCTGCCCCCGCAATGCTCCATTCGCTTCGAGAACTCGTGCAAGTGCTGGAATCGGCTGGCTTGCTGAATCTGAGTCGAGGTGTTCAGCTTGGCCAAACTGCTTGGTACATCAAGGCAAGCGACGCCGTAGGACAAGCCACCGCGACGATCAGCAGGGCGGCAGGACATGCTCATGTCGGAGACAAGTTCTGAACACCGAAACTGAGGCCGAGCCTCAGGAGCACAACTTATGAGCAACACACCGGAGAGCAGCATGAGTAAGCAAGAGTTCCAGGGCGTTCTTTTTGACATCGTGGAAGAAGTCATCATCGAACGCGCCCCGGTCCTGCGAGCCACTTACGCCGAAGCGCTGAACGACGCTCATACGCTGGTGGCCAAAATGAACGAGCAAGCCGAGCGCTGGGACGACGATTGCAACGGGAACACGAGCGTTGGCCGCGTTGACGACAGCTATTGCTTCGTGCTCATCGACGGCTTGATCGCGTACAGCGAGGCGGAAGCTGCGTGATGGTAGGCGATGCCATCTTGCTGCGAGCAGCAGACATGCTGACAGCCTACGCGGAGTTGATCCGCCGTGACGGCGCTAGCCGTGTGGAAGAACACCACTACATCACCGAGGTCGAATGGGTGGCCGGAGAGTTGCGGGCGCGGGCCAGCAGCACGTCGGCCAACGCGGAGACCGGCGGCGACATTCAGGCGTCCGATGCGCGTAGGGTTAGCGCGAGATCGGAGGGCGACATGATTTTTGTTTTCGGTAGCAACCTCGCAGGCCGTCACGGCAAGGGTGCGGCTCTGCACGCCCGACAGACCTACGGCGCGAAGTATGGCGTTGGCGTCGGCCCGACCGGGCGAGCCTATGCGATTCCGACCAAGGACGAGCAGATCAGGACGCTGCCGCTTGAGTGCATTGCGCCCTACGTCACCGACTTCCTGGCCTACGCCAGAGACAATCCACACCTTGAATTTGCGGTGACACGGATCGGCTGCGGCCTCGCTGGCTACATGGACGTGCAGATTGCGCCGATGTTCAAAGCTGCGCCCGAGAACTGCCATCTCCCAGATGGCTGGCGATCGACACACCGATGATCGGCGGTCAGTCCGATCGATCTTGAGTTGGGCTGCAGCCCGGAAAGGAATTCATGGAGTATCGAGAAACCGACGACGAATGTCCGAGCTGCGGTGCAACAGCAGAAGATCGCAAACGGAACAAGCCAAACGAGCCTCAAGGGCTGGAAACGTGCCCTCACTGCAACAGTGAGAAGTGCTGCATGTGCGACATGGGCGACGACGTGGAATGCCTGTCGTGCGATATGGGCGACTGAGCAGTCCAACATCGAATCCAGCCACGCCACTTGACGGCGGATGGAATGAGGGTTTGTGCTTCACCCACCCGAAGCGCGCAGATCGTGGAGTGCCTGATGGCCGAAACAACAGGAATTGCCTGGACCGACAGCACCTTCAACCCTTGGATCGGGTGCACCAAGGTGGGCCCGGGCTGCGACAACTGCTATGCCGAGGCGCTGATGGAGAAGCGCTGGCATCGCGTGCAGTGGGGCAGCGGCCGAGCGCGCCAGAAGACCAGCGCCTCGAACTGGCAGGCGCCACTGCATTGGGAGAAGCACCACGAGGATTTCGCGCTGGCGCACGGCCGGCGGCGCCGGGTGTTCTGCGCTTCGCTGGCCGACGTTTTCGACAACGAGGTGCCGCCGCAGTGGCGCGGTGAGCTGTGGGCGCTTATGAAATCGACCCCGCACCTTGACTGGCTGGTGCTGACAAAGCGCGTGGGCAACGTGCAAAGCATGGCGCCTGCCGAAGGCTTGCCGCCGAACGTGTGGCTGGGCGCGACGATGGTGAACCAAGCCGAGTACGACCGTGACGTGCGCAAGCTGCTGGCCGTAGATGCCAGCGTGCGGTTCCTGAGCGTCGAGCCGATGCTCGGTCCAATCCACGGCGGCCTGGACCTGCACGGCCTGGACTGGGTGATCGTGGGCGGCGAGAGCGGCCGCGGCGCGCGGCCGATTCACCGCGAGTGGATCGACAGCCTGCGGCGCGAGTGCGATGCGGCCGGCGTGGCGTTCTTCTTCAAGCAGTGGGGCGGCGAGAGCGCCACGGCCGGCGGGTGCAGCCTGGACGGCGCCGAGGTGAAGCAATGGCCGTGCACCGCGTGAAAATTGCTGTTCCTCACCCGATACGCGGTCCTGAAGGCGAATCACATTGGACGCCATGAACCGTAACGCAGAACATCACTTCGAGGCGCCCTACAGGGGGTCGCCTTACCTCTCTCCGAAGTTGCCGGCCGCTGTGCAATCGGTGTACCCTTCAGGCCATTGAAGCGCCGTCCAGACGATCAAACTGTCAATGCGAACACTCTGAGTCCTTCTAAAGCGATGAACTGAAGCAGAACCTCCCGCGAGCGCTTCCCTCCCTTGCGCTCGCTTTTGGCCTCGCATCGCGCGAGGCTTTTTTTTCCCTACCCTGACCTGGTCCGATGTCCACTGTTCATCCCTTTCCTCACTTCACGTCAAGTCCCGACGACTTTCCAAGTCCACCCGACGAGCAGGTGACGCAGCTGCGGGTCCCGCCTCACTCCATTGAGGCCGAATCCAGCGTGCTGGGCGGGTTGCTGCTGGACAACGGCGCCTGGGACCGCGTGGCCGACCTGGTCAACGATTCCGACTTCTACCGCTACGAGCACCGACTGACCTACTCGGCCATCGCGGCCCTGGTCAACGCCAGCAAGCCGGCCGACGTGGTGACGGTGTTCGAGCACCTGCAAAGCCTGGGCAAGGCCGACGAGGCCGGTGGGCTGGCCTACCTCAACAGCCTGGCCCAGTACGTGCCCAGTGCGGCCAACATTCGCCGCTACGCCGAGATCGTGCGCGAGCGGGCCATCCTGCGCAAACTGGTGGCCGCCAGCGATGAAATCGCCACCGCAGCCTTCAACCCGCAGGGGCGGGCGGTCGACAAGATCCTGGACGAGGCCGAGCAGAAGATCTTCCACATCGGCGAGGAAGGCTCGCGCATGAAGGAAGGTTTCCAGTCCATGGACAAGCTGGTGGTCGACCTGCTGGACCGGGTGACGGAGATGTCGGACAACCCCAACGACATCACCGGTGTACCCACGGGCTTCCGCGATCTCGACCGCATGACCTCCGGGTTGCAGGCCGGCGACCTGGTGGTGCTGGCGGCGCGTCCTTCCATGGGCAAGACCGCCTTTGCCATCAACATCGCCGAGCACGTGGCCCTCAACGAGGGCCTTCCTGTGGCCGTGTTCTCGATGGAAATGGGGGCTTCCCAACTGGCTGTGCGTATCGTGGGTTCCATCGGCCGCATCAACCAGAGCCATCTGCGCACCGGCAAGCTCACCGACGACGAATGGCCGCGGTTGACCGAGGCGATCGAAAAGCTGAGGCAGGTGTCGCTGCACATCGACGAGACCCCCGGCCTGACGCCAGGCGCCCTGCGTGCCAATGCGCGGCGCCTGTCCCGCCAGTGCGGCAAGCTGGGCTTGATCGTGGTGGACTATCTGCAGCTGATGAGCGGCAGCGGGTCCGACGGTGACAACCGCGCGTCCGAGCTGGGCGAGATCTCGCGTGGTCTGAAGATGCTGGCCAAGGAGTTGCAGTGCCCGGTGATTGCCCTGTCGCAGCTGAACCGGTCGGTCGAGCAGCGCACCGACAAGCGCCCGATGATGAGCGACTTGCGCGAATCGGGTGCCATCGAACAGGATGCCGACATCATCATGTTCATCTATCGCGACGAGTACTACACCAAGGATGCCTGCAAGGAGCCCGGTGTGGCCGAGATCATCATTGGCAAGCAGCGCAACGGCCCCACCGGGACCGTCAAGCTGGCCTTCCTCAACATGCTCACCCGCTTCGAAAGCTTGGCCATGGGCCATGACGACTTCTGAGGAACAGCTCATGCTCATTGTTGATTCACGCGAGACACGCTGCGACATTCCAAACACGTTGCGCTCTCTGGGCGTACCTTTCGAAATCGCTGAGTTGTCGGCGGGAGACTACAAGCTTGGCCCATTTCTCATTGAGCGCAAGTCCGCGAATGATCTGGTGGCCTCGATCCTGGATGGTCGTCTCTTCGAGCAAGCAGAGGCAATCTGCTTAAATGCAGACCGCCCCATGATCGTGATTGAGGGAGACCTCACTGCCGTGGTGTCGGCGATCGACTACGAATCGCTACTCGGAGCCATTTCCGCTCTGACGGTTTTCTGGGAGATTCAGGTTCTCCATCTGCCATCGTCACAAAGCAGCGCCAGGCTGGTGGCCAGGATGCACAAGCACCTCACAGATGGTCTTGGCTACGAGGTGGCCACTCGGGTTGCAAAGCCCCGGGCGGCGCCAGACGGAGCGATGTCCCAGTATCTTGTGTCCGGGCTGCCAGGTGTTGGGCCCGAGCTGGCCAGGCGACTCGTACAGCACTTCGGATCTGCAGGTGCAGTCTTTGCAGCTTCTGAGAAGGATCTGTGCAGCGTGAAGGGGATTGGTGCCGGCACTGCACGAAAGATCGTTGAAAGCCTGCAGCTGCGACCAAGCAGCTTCCGGTCAACGAAATCAGCACCCATCCTCTAACCCAGTATGAATGCCGAACGACGCTTACATTGACTGGATGCACGCGTTCATGATCCGCGCATGAAAGGCCTTCTGTCCTCAATTTCTCGCCTTCTGAGTCGCTGCCGCAGCGTGTCTGTCTTGTAATGGCAGGCCGCCACCTGGTGCAAGCGGGCTCAGCGCTCCCAGAATTGGGTTGCGGCGCTGAAGTCGACAAGCGACGGTTACGTGATAAAACAAGAACATGAACCAGAGAACCACAATCGTGCGTCCTGAATACCATGCTTGGAAGAAGCAATTCAAGCAGGAGCGGAGTCGGGAACCCACTGCATACGAAGCTTGGTGCGCCAGTGCCGACCACTGTCGCGTTGTGGCCTCCGATACGTCCAGCAGCGAACACCAGTCGAGCCCTCGTTCGCATGGCGAATTGGCTGATCTCTGCGCCCGAGTGTCTCCACCCTCTGCTACCCGATGAATACGTCATCACCTGGCTATGAGGGCGTGCCTCCACATCCCCCAGTGGATCGCCCTTGCTCCGCTTGCGCGAACTACGGTGGTCCTATTGGGCCCGCCCACGTGACGGCCGCCTGGTGTCTGGACGCCAAGATTGTCCGCGCCCAACCTGAGCGTGGGTGTGCATTCTGGAAAGCGGCGGTACCTTCCCACAACTCCATCCCCCCTCGTTGAAGCGCCACCATCGGCATACCGCCTCGACACACAGTCCATTGGCTCCCTTGGCCGACGTGTCCCCCTACAAATTCCCGTATGACTCGAACCCTCCTCTCCAAGCTGTCGACAATGACCGAGGATGAACTGCGACGCGAGTTGGCTGAGCTGCTGACCCGCCAGAAGCTAGGTCTTGTCTGGGAGCACAGCGCCATCGATCGCGATAAGGCCATCAACGCCAACGTCGTTCTCCCCCGACTGGATCACGCTCTATCGCACAACCTCGGTTCCGAGCCCTGCCAGAACCTGATCATCGAAGGAGACAACTTCGACTCACTGCGGTTGCTGCGTGCCACTCATGCCAACAAGATCAGGGTGATCTACATTGATCCCCCGTACAACACTGGCAACAAGGACTGGGTCTACAACGACCGATACACGGGCAAGAACGATAGGTGGCGGCACAGCCAATGGCTGGAGTTTCTTTATCAGCGCCTAGTCTTGGCGCGTGACCTCCTTACACCTGATGGAGTGATCCTGGTCAGCATCAACGAAGACAATCGAGCCCGCCTGGAGCTTCTCATGGACGAGGTGTTTCCAAGCAGGAAGCTGGGCTCCTTCGTCTGGAAAACACGTTCCGGCTCAAATGATGAGCAGGCCCTATTTTCGGTCGATCACGAGTATGTCCTCGTGTATGCACAGCCTGGCTTCAAGTTTCGTGGTGAGGCAAAAGATTTCGCACAGTACAAGAACCCGGACAACGATCCTCGCGGACCTTGGAAAACGGGCGATCTCGGCAAAGGTCACACTCGCGCCGAACGTCCCAATGCTTACTACCCCATTCAGAATCCGCGAACCGGCATCTGGTATCCATGCAACCCCGCCGTTGTTTGGCGGTTCGCAAGCGAAACTCGGGTCAAAGACAAGAGCACCTTGCGGGCAAAAACCATGGAGCAATACATCAGAGAGGATAAGGTCATCTTCCCTGACCCCAGAACCGAGCGCGTAGTGGTCTGGAAAACAAAGGCCGAATTGCATGCTGCCATCGCAGCGGGTGACGTTCCTTTGCGCCCAAAGACAAAGATGCCCCTTTTGACCATGGATTTGCCCGATCTGGACTTCTGGATCGGCAAGCCTGTCGGCTTTGGTCGCCCCTGGTTTAAGCGACATCTGCGCGACGTGCAAAGCGAGTTGCGTCCTGTTTCAAGCTGGATACGTGGTGCCGTCGAGGATGACTTGAGCGACGACTTGACCATCAACTTGATGGCGCAGCGCAGCGGTACTGGTGAGCATTCCGCTAATGAAATCCTTGGGACCAACGCATTTCCCTATCCAAAGCCTCTGTCTCTGATCAAGGCATTGCTTGAACAGGCCACTCAGCCAAACGATATCGTTTTGGACTTTTTCGCGGGCTCTGGCACCACCGGGCATGCCGTGCTGGCCATAAATGCATCCGATGGCGGGAATCGGCAGTTCATCCTGTGCTCTAGCACGGAATCCAACGTCAAGGATACTGACCGCAATATCTGCCGCGACATCACTGCTGAACGGATGCGGCGCGTCATGGCTGGATACGTGGGCACTCCGGGCCTAGGTGGCTCTTTTGCATACCTGACCCTTGACCTGGTCGACCCAGCCGACGCGCAGTTGGATGCCGGTTCGCACCAGATCACTCAATTGCTTTCACTGCGCCTGCAGGGGGCAGCCATCGCACCCTCTTCCTACCTCGATCCTATGATCGTCCTGGCCGCGAACCAGGACATCGCAGCGGTCTATATCCCGAGCGTCACGCAGGATGCCATCGCTGCTACCGTTGCCCTTCCCCATCGGCGACTTCTGGTTTTCTCTACCCGCCCCGACACTGTTGGCGAACTGCTCACGGCGGCAGGCAAGCTCTGTGACAGCCGTTCCGTTGGCAAGGAAATCAGCGCCGGCCAAGCCGGCTCTGAGCAGACCGACCTACGCGTTCGTCCCGTAACGGAGGAATCCCTGTGACCGAAGGCCAGTTTGCCAAAGACCTGATCGCTGCTCAGCAAGCGGCAGTCATCCCCGAAGAATTTCAATCCCGCCTGATCAACAGCATGGCGGCTGAATTGATCAGGCAGGCGCCGGCTCCGGCAGTGCTGCGAGCCCCGACTGGATCTGGCAAGACCTTCATGATCGCCAGATCGATCGAGATCGTGAGTCAGTCGGCCCCCACCGTCTGGTTCTGGTTCGTTCCCTTTGCCAACCTGGTTCAGCAAACCGAAGGCGCCCTTGCTGCTGACGCGAAGCACTTGCACCCCATCCGTTTGGACCGTGGCCGGAACCAGCTGCCAGAAAACGGGATGGTGATCATCTCCACGGCAGCGGCAGTAGCTCGTGCCAAATCCCGGACCCAGGGCTACGACGATGGCGTCGACGATTTCGAACGCAGCCTTGCCCAGTTTCGTGAGCTGGCGGTGGCGCGAGGCCTGCGATTGGGCGTTGTCATCGACGAGGCTCATATCGGTGTGGAGAGCCAGACAGAGTTTGGCCGATTCGTTCACTGGCTACGCCCAGATTGCCTTCTCATGGCCACCGCAACCCCCAAGGACAGGAAGCTCAACGACTTCCTCGGCGCCGCAGGCTACGATGGCCTGGTCACCTATTCCGTTTCCCGTGATGAGGTGGTCGATGCGCGCCTGAACAAGCGCTACATCGAAGCGGTGATCTACAACCTGCGCGAAAGTCTGCAGGGCATCACCGACCTGCAAGCCACCGTTCTCAAGCAGGCCTGGCGCCGCAATGTGCGGCTGGGCCGCATACTGTCCGAGGCCGGCGTGGACGTCCGCCCGCTACTTCTGGTTCAGGTGGGCAACGGCGCCGATGCGGTCAAGATCGCCCGCGAGACGCTGATCAAGGTGTGCGGCGTGCCCTTGACTTGCATCGGTGAGCACTCCGCTGATGACCCAGATCCAGTGCTGATGGCTCAGATCGCCAACGACACGACCAAGGACGTGCTGATTTTCAAGCAGTCGGCCGGTACCGGCTTCGACGCCCCCCGGGCCTTTGTCCTGGCCTCAACGAAGCCGGTCAACGATCCGGACTTTGCCATGCAGTTCGTCGGACGGGTCATGCGGGTTCATCGCCAGATCCGCTCATCCTTCCCGGCGCCTACCCCAATTCCAGAAGAGCTGGACTCGGCCTACATCTACCTGGCCAACGCGCAGGCGCAGCCGGGGTTTGAAGCTGCCGTTCGGTCAGCCAGTGAGCTTCGTACCAACCTGCAAGGGCAATCTGAGGCGCTCACGGTTCGTGAGACCGCATCGGGTGCAGTCCACCTGTCGAACAAACCAGAGCCAGAGGTCCGCCTGTTCTACGAAAACAGCATCCTTCCTCGTGTTATTTCGCCTCCTCCCCTTCATTCAGACGTTGCACCCCCGCCCTCTCCCCGCCCTTTTGCAGGACCGACGCCTTTTCTCTTTGGGGAACACGATCTGGATATTCCGATCCCGAATCCTGTTGCGCAGAAGGGCCACCCACCCCCTGCCAGGGCGGCAGAGTCCATCAGCGACGCCGTAGGCGACCTTGCCAGCCTGGATATCAAGGCCTACCCGCTGCAACGCGATCGATTCGACATCCCCATCGCCCTCAAGACCGAAGAGCGCCCGGTGCTCAACGATATGTCTGCCGCAACACGGCTGGCTGCGGCTCGGTTGAACATCGACGACGCGCTCAAGGCGATGGCTTTGCGAGTGGCCACAGGAAAGGTGACTGAGACGGAGGTCCACAAGGAACTTCTATCTGGCCGCGTCACCCGCAAGGACGTGGCGATCGTGATCGAGCGCAGGGCATTGGCTGCCGCCGCTCGATCGGCCATGCGTGAGCTTCCTCAGTTCGAAGAGGCCGATGAACAGATTTTGGTCGAGGTGCTCACATCCCGGATGTCTGAAGCTGTTGAGCATTCGCTGGCCGGCATCGACGACGAAGAGAGGCCAGATGCCAAGGAAATCGCACGCATGGCCAGAGACTGTGCCTACTGGGTAATTCTGCGCTCCCGGCACGAGCTTGCTGAGGCGTTGCATGCAGCCATCGCTGAACAGTCCAGGCTGCTGGATGCAAGTCCCCTGCCTGACTTCATGTTGTTCCCGCAAAGCATTGCCCTTGAAGACTCGCTCAAGAACGTGTATGGCGTCATGCCACCGACCCACGCTGACATGGACACTGTGCAGCAAGAGGTCCCTCTGCAGGTGCGGTCTCTCCTCAAGCCCTTGAACCTGGCCTTTGACGATCGCGCCTGGGCCCTTGCCGAGTATGACGGCAGTCATGCCATGGGCGAAGGTGAGATCGCCTTTGCCAAGGCTCTGGATAGGGCTCCGTTCGTGAAGTGGTGGCACCGCAATCCAGACCGCAAGCCGTATTCGGTACGCCTCGTTCGTGGCGAGCACAAGCACTACTTTCATCCGGACTTCATCGTGTTCCTTGAGCACTTCCGCGGCGACACGCCGCTGCTACGCCTCATCGAAACCAAGGAGAGCACCAAGGACGCGGCCAACAAGTCAAAGCGGTTCAACCCTTTCTACGGCAGAGTCCTCTTCTTGACCGAGAACAAGCGCGAGCTGTACTGTGTGAACGAGGATGGCAGCTTGGGCATGAAGGTCGATCCGGACTCACTGGAAGGCCTGCGAGAGTGGCTCAGAGCCAGTCGCCCAGCGTCTCAGGTGTGAACCTTCACTGAACCTGCGCGTTGTCAAACTTGCTTTCTGGATCTGTTGGTTCAGCCTATCGGCATGACCAGCAGAACTCCATCCGTACTTGTTGCAGCGGAATATTCCGCCTCGATCGAGGTTGCTGGCTTCAGAGTCCACGCCGCTCTGTAGCCAGGCCAAGACTGAGGGGCTGTTCGCAAGATGTGCAGTGCCCCAGCCTTGGCAGGTAGACAAATCCTTGCAGAATTCACCCAGCTTTCGAAATCTAGTCAGGCTTTAGGCCATTTATCCTTTCAACACCACACATCAACAACCCGCTTTTTAGGAGAAGCAATGATTGCAGTCGATTCCTCAGCAGCCTCCAGCCATCATGAAGTGGATGACGAACCATCCGAGCGCAATCCCAATCGTCGCTACTACGTGAGCAGCATCCGCGAAGATCGTTCTATCAGATTTGAGGCCGGTCCCTTCGACACCGATGAACAGGCGAGTGCCGTCCTCCCCCGTGTCAAGGAGATTGCTGTCCAAGTCAATCCCCGTGCCGTCACTCACACCTTTGCCACCTTTGGCTTCAGTTCTGATATTTTCCCGAACGGTGAACTCAACCGCCTGCTTGGTCTTTCTTGATCCCAGCAACCAGCCTGCTCGTGTGGGGCTTTCTGCCTCACATCGTGGTCTCGATTTCGCGCCTGATGCCCCATTCACCGGCGAGCTCACCGAGCCAGCTGCATAAACGAGTTGGGCGGGTTTGACTGAAACGCTACAGCATGGCAAAGAAACTTACACCGGAGCGGCTTAGGGCGCGTGCAAACGCCTACGAAGAGGCCGCCGAACACCTTGAACTTGAGTGGACAGAGGAGCCGAACGAGCGATCCGAAGGAGACGCACTGATACGAGCGTTTCGCGCTGAGTGCCAACGCCTGCGCGCCATTGCGCTCGCTCGTGAATTCGGCAATCCGCTGCTGGCTCCTATTGGCCTCGCAGGAAAGCCATGATGCCCAAATTCACGTTCAAGGAAGCCATCGAGGTCGATTTTCCCTAGGCCGCTCTGTCGGCAGTCTCCAACAACCGATGAACGAGCGAATGAGACCAGCATCGGATGGTGGCCGACACGATCCTGATCTCACTGGCGACGTCCCCCCGCCATTCCCGTTCACAGCAGCGCCCAGGGAAGCTACATGGAACCCAGATTCAGCAGGTCCAACAATTCGGAGGTCAACTACCTCCTGTGGCTCGTCGTCATTGCCCTGGCCGTTGCTTTGGGCAACATCCTGTCCACGGCCGTCATCGGTGCATATGCGGAACACCAGGCACGCCAGGCTCTTGCCGAGACCAACAAAGTCCTTCGCGCTCAGGCCAAGGCAGCCGAAAACGCATCACAGCGCGCCCGCCAAGTACAGGCCGATCAAGATGCATTTCGACGGCAACAGCTGCGCCAGCAACGTGCGGCTGATGCCACTGGCACAAAGCTTGGCCGATCGTGCTCCGAATGGCAGGACGCGAACTCAACTTTGAACACATACACAACACGCACCGAGGTGTCGCGCCACTGCACCAGATACGAGCAGTACTTGGACACCGGAATCGTCCCGCGTGGCCGGTAGCCAAGACGCCTCCTTTCTGAATTCTTGACCCGCTCTTTCTGACAGGACGACTTCATGACCTCCAAGCGCCCTCCGCCACCGGCGACAAAGCCAGCTCCAAGACCATCACATAAGCCCAACCCCACACCGCCACGGGATACACGCGATGGCGGCAGCGTCAAGGGAGGTGTCATCTATTTCACGCCTCCGCCACCGCCTCCCCCACGCCCTCCGAAGTGACGACACAAGGATAAGCCTGATGCAACCCGATGCCCCCGGGCTGACCACCGCCGATTCATCGGAAGATGAACGTCTGGGCAAGATGTGGAGTGCCCGCTGTGCAACCCTTCACAGGGCTTGGGTTCAAGTTCGGTACCACCGCCGTCGTCAGCGATTCTTCGACCTCCTGGACAAGCTGACGAAGTCCGCGACAGTGGTTCTTGGCGCCTCCTTGATGGGGCAACACCTCTACTCCCTACTGCCCTGGTTGGCGACGTCCATCACCGCTTTGGGCCTTCTGGCATTGGTGTTCGGGTACGGTGATCGCAAGCAAACACACAAGGAGCTAGCTGAGCAGGCCGCCGGAATCGTCGCCGACATTGTCGCCGTGCCGGTTGCAGACCTTGACTTCAAAAAGACGGCGCACTGGGACAGTGCGTATGCCCGGCTGGTGGCCAAGGCGCCTCCCCCGCTGAAGACCCTGATGCTCATCTGCGAAAAGGAACAATCGAACGCGGACGGGCACCACACGCTGCCTCACTTCCCAAAGCTGCGCTGGTACAGACGCTGGCTCGCGCAGTTCTTCTGACCCGGTGCGCGGCAAGTCCCACCGTTCAGGGTTGGGAGGATGTCAGGAGGTTGAAATATCCAGCTCATGCCCTACGATTATTTGGCAGGCAAGTTCTGCTTTTGTGGTGGTTCATGACCACCTTTCGCAAGGCCAGAGGAGTCATTCCATGTCCGTCCCCTACGAGCAGCTGGTCACCGGTGCTGCGTTCCGCTTCAAGAATGGCATCAGGCGCATAACGGGCATGAGGGGGCATGTCGGCACTGGTTTCATGGTCGATTGGGAATATGCAGATGGCTTGCCTCGGCGGCGCCAGACAGGCTCTCTCTGGTCCCATTCGTTTCGCATGCAGGCTCTTGAGCTGGTACTTGACCCTAGTACCGTTGGCGAGCAGCGCCAGCTGCTACCTTCACAGCGCATCGTTGCGTGCCTTGATCAACCGGTGGTCATCACCATCAAGAGTCGCTGCCCGGCAAAGTGGGTGATGGTCGATATGGAGACGGGTCAGCTGTGGGGACACGATGGCAAGACGTTCCAGCGACTGACAGATCAGCAGGCAGGAGAAGTGGCCGCCGTAGCAAGCCTGGCATGCAAGGGAGCGTGACGTGCTCTCCATCCAGACCTTCATCGAGCGCCTGGGTGTTCTTGGCCACCCCGGTTTGAAGATCTCGCTTCAACAGGAGGGCTATCGGGACTACACCTTCGGCTGCCGAGCTGGTCCAGGCCGTGCCACAGTTCGCAACCTCGCTCATGAACTTGCACACGCTGCCGAGTTCGGGGCCGCTGCGTTTCCTCAGCGATGCCTTATGGGTAGCTATGTCTTCAAGACTCGCAAGGTCAAGGTCCTTGGAAGGTATTACACCGAGCCCACGACGTGTAGCGCCACCAAACGGGAGTTGCGTACCTATGCCCTGCAATTACACCTGCTGCAATACGCTGGCGAATCCGTTAACGAGCAGGCATTTGCGCAGGATGCCGCGAGGCTCATGACCACATTCATGCATGACTGGTGGCAGATTCCGGGGCAAGACGATGCAGAGCGGCGCCTTTGGTGTGCCACCCAGGTGCTCGACAATCACGGACAAACCTCCGCAGACGACGTGATCAACCGACTGGTTGGATGGCTCGACGCTACAGACCGGCGTCTGTCTCGCAAGAGGACCAATGGAGCCAGGAAACTGGAGTCTCTATCAGCCACAAGTGGTTCAATCTCTTCTGCTTGATGATGAACCTTCAGGAAGCCCTCGATCTTTGGCAGTACGGCCATCAGCCTACGGATACTTCGAAGCTGCCCACCGATATCCAGGCTCGCCTAGAGACCGCGCCAGAGCACGCACGAGCCGCCGTAGCTCGCGTGACTTCCGAGGACGCAAATCGGGCTCTTCCCCTGCTGGCCAACGCAGCTGCCAGCTCTACCTCTGGGAAGCGTGTCTTTTGGTTGCACAAGGCTGCTCAGTCTTTGGCCGACACCTACGGCACCCACTCCGCCTGCCGGCCCGGCTGCTCTCACTGCTGTCATATCCCAGTCAAGATCACTCAAGCCGAAGCCATCTACATCGGCCGCCAGATCGGACGGCGCCCGCGCGCAGCGAAGCATCTAGGTCCGCCCCCGTCCATCGTCGGCTACGAGTCACCCTGCCCTTTTCTTGCCAGCGACAGCTGCTCGATCTACGAGTGGCGTCCTATGGTCTGTCGCTCGCACTTGAACTTCGACCAGGACGATCTACTATGCCGATTGCTTCCCGGGATGTCCGTGCCGGTTCCCTACCTCGACACGCGCCTGTTGGTACTGGCGGCCATCGACATCCTTGGGCAGACTCAGCCCATTGCCGACATTCGTCAATGGTTTGGCGATGTGGGCTCCGAACAGCATGACCGGCCTAGCACCGGTCGAACATCACTTCACAAGCAACTGCGAGGTAATGAATGACCCAGCCGTCCTCTGAAAACATCAAGCTCACCATCGGCGCACGCTTCTGGGATGACCACTGCGACAGGTGTCCATGCGACGGCGATCCCGAGTTGGCTATGGCAAACGAAATCGGCCGCAGCGGCAGCCGCGTCACCATTGAAGGCTCCCCCGAGCAGATCGAAACCCTGCGCAGTGATGCGGCCTTCTATTCCGATCGATGGGGCCCGGACGAGTGCCCGCCGGGCCTGAAGCGCAGTGCTGCAGCCACTTTGAAGGTCATCAATGCTCACCTGACAGCCAAGGCGAAGCACTCATGAGCACATTCCGACCCAGGGTCACAGACATTCGCTCTGCTGGCCCGTTCGACCAGGTAGTCACAGTCACTGGTGGGAAAGGAGCCTACCGCAAGCGCCCTTGCGCGGGATGCCCGTGGGTGAAGTCCAATGATGGTGTCTTCCCCGCGAAAGCGTTCGAGCATTCTGCCGCCACGGCCTATGACATGTCCGACAAGCGCTTCGCCTGCCACGAATCCGGTGTGAACAGGCCCTCGACATGTGCGGGCTTCTTTCTCCGTGGAGCAGAACACAACATGGCCGTTCGCCTGGACATCATCCGTGGGCGTTTGGACCCGGCAGGCATCTCCGATGGCGGACGTGAGCTGCACGAAAGCTACAGGTCCATGGCAATTGCCAATGGCGTTGCCCCGGACTCCCATGCCCTGAAGCGATGCCGCTGAAACGCACTACTCGCTACTTTGAAGGGCACGCTTGATATCGTGCATCAATGCCCTTTTGCCACGGGCATTCGCTCTGCGCCAGGCAAGGCTTGCCAGGGCCAAGAAGGCGTCCTCCGCCGGATCTGGAACCTCCTTCACCTCGCCCTCTTCGTCCAGCCATCCTGCGGTGCGTCTGCACGCAACCTCGATTTGTCGCGCCAGCTTGTCTCCTATGGGGCGAGACTTCTTGATCTGACTCAGCAAGCTCGGCGAAATCTGCAGCCGTGCAGCGAATGCCTGCTCAAGTCCCTTCGGTGGCTGCCCTCTGGCCGCCTGTTCCTGCACGAACTCGGAGAGCAACTGCAACAACTGCCTTCTTCGTACGACAGTGACGTTGGCCGTGTGTGTTTCTTGCAACGATGACATTCTTCTATTGTGCGCTGCGTTGACAATCGGGTAAAGACTCTTTACAGTCCAACTCATCGCAATTCGAAGCAACTCGCCCATACCGCACTGACATCATGAAATCGATCAGCTCATCCATCAGCAAAACCACCAGGACACACCTGGGGTGCGTTGCTGCGCTGTCGTTTTCTGCATTGTCCAACTGGTATGACGACATGCTTGAGCAACCCAGCACACCCGATCCGGGACAGGAGACGGCCACGTAGCCGCAGCTGTAACACCTGAACACCCTCAGGCCCGGATACCGCAAGGTACCGGGCCTTTTTGTATTTCAACCGCAGCGAAAACGCTGCATTGCACTGGTGGTGATCGCGCCGCCTACCTCCCAACGGAGGATGTTCCTTCAAAACTTGACGCGCTGGAGCACGCCCGACTGGAGGCGTAGCGCTCAGCGCAAACTTGCGGATGTGGCCCATGGGTTGGGCACCTGCCTTCCAAGCAGGCTAACCGAGTTCGAGTCTCGGCTTCCGCTCCAATTCGGGTGTGTCCGAGCACTTGGCGTCCAAGATCTGCCGCGGGAACGGTGGGCGCTATGTGCTGGATCCGAGAGGCTCTGGTGCAGCGGGCGCACCGGGTGGTGTACGCGCCACCCCCCGCGATCGGGCACAGCCGAATTGGGAGTCACCGCCCCGGTGGCGAAACTGGTAGACGCGCCCGCCTCAGAAGCGGGTTATCTGGGAGTTCGACTCTCCCCTGGGGCACCAATTTTTCCAGATCCGTAAGGAGGCCCGACCTATTCGCTGGTCTCGCCTGGCGAAGACAATGGGGCCCACGCTCCTGAGTCGGGCCTCCTCACGGATTTCCCGCCCTCGTAGCTCAGCTGGTAGTAGCAACCGCCTTGTAAGCGGTAGGTCGTCCGTTCGAATCGTGACCGAGGGCACCAGTTCTATCGCGTTCGACTTCGGGTGAGGTCACCAGCCTTTCAAGCTGGTCAGACGGGTTCGAGCCCCGTACGCGATGCCAGAAGAATTCGTTTCCTCAATGCGCGTGAAGGCATTCAAGAAGCGAATTTCGCGGGATAGCTCAGCTGGCAGAGCGCGGGCCTCATACGCCCGAGGTCGGTGGATCATTCCCACCTCCCGCAACCAGACAAGCGGCAGTGATGCGCCCGTCTCAAAGGGCCACTGTCGTGACAACCGGCCGCAAAAATAGGGCGGCACCGGAACTCGTCACCGGTGGGCGCAACCATGGAAGGTTGGCAGAGTGGTAATGCACCGGCTTGCTAAGCCGCCGTTCAGCAATGGGCGCACTGGTTCGATCCCAGTACCTTCCGCCAAGTACACGAGGAGCGATGCCGGAGAGGCCCATCGGCACACGTTGGAAACGTGATGGCTGCGCAAGTGGCACCTGAGTTCGAATCTCAGTCGCTCCGCCAGATTTCGGTTGTTGGCCCTTAGCTCAGTTGGTAGAGCACCGGATTTTGATTCCGGCTGTCGTTGGTTCGAGCCCAACAGGGTCTGCCAAACATTCTGTCCAATAGCTCAGCGGCAGAGCACCGGCCTCATAAGCCGGCGTGCGGTGGTTCGAGCCCACCTTGGACAACCAGGCATGTGTGCGTAGCTCAGTCGCACCAGACTGTCAGCCAACGAATTCGTGGGTTGCACGTTCGAATCGTGTAATGGGCGGCAGTCAGACATGGATCGTGGGCGGCATGGGCGACCGCGGCGGACTGTAAATCCGTTCTCCCTCGGGACACCACCTGGTTCGAACCCAGGACGATCCACCAGGTTGCACCGCCTCGTCAGAGGGTCATGGTGTGTTGCGGTTGCATCGGTTCGACTCCGGTGGGCCATGAAAGCGTAGTGGCGTCAAGCCAGGGATCAACTGCAACACACGATGACGACAGGTTCGCTGTGAGCCCCAACGGGGCGGCAGGCATGCCGTTGACCGTGGTAGGCCACTGTGGCACGTCCACCAAACCAGCAACACCGCCACACACGCCAGCCGGCGCATGTTGTGGGACGGATTGCTGTACGAGGCCAAAGCGGTGCAGGCCCGTTGTCATCGACCTTTTCGGGGGTGTAGCTCAGTTGGGAGAGCACCTGCTTTGCAAGCAGATGGTCGCCGGTTCGAGGCCGGCCACTTCCACCATTTTTGGCCTTGGGGATTACGCAGTGATGCGTGGGTTCCCGTACCAGACTTAGCTGCTCTGGAAGGCCATATCTCTTTCTCGGTGTAGCGCAGCTGGTAGCGCACGTGCTTTGGGAGCATGGGGTCGGGAGTTCGAGCCTCTCCATCGAGACCATTTTCGCCTCGTTAACTCAGCGGCCAGAGTGCCCGCCTGTCTAGCGGGAAGCCACCGGTTCGATCCCGGTACGAGGCGCCACCAATGCATACGTCCAGATACCGATCATCCACATTTTCCAGGCCTTTGTAGCTCAGTTGGTAGAGCGCTGCGTTGAAAGCGCAGGCGTCAGTGGTTCGAACCCACTCGGAGGCACCAAACAAACACATGCCCAGGTGGCGGAACTGGTAGACGCGCAGCGTTGAGGGCGCTGTGCCACAAGTGGCGTGCCGGTTCGATTCCGGCCCTGGGCACCACACACCTGCGCGAATGGCGGAATTGGCAGACGCGGCCGGCTCAAACCCGGTCTACCTAAGGGTTCGAGTCCCTTTTCGCGCACCATCCATCTCGGACAGTTGGCAGAGCGGTCTATTGCCCCGGTCTTGAAAACCGAGTGGTCGGGTGAACCCCGGCGCGAGCGTTCGAATCGCTCACTGTCCGCCAGTTCTCTCCACAACTGCATCTTCACCCCCTCGACGTTGTGGTTCGAATGTCAACGCCATATCCGGGTAGCTCAGCTGGCAGAGCGGCGGTCTCCAAAACCGCAGGTCGATTGGGTTCGAATCCCTCCCTGGATGCCATCTCACACAGCGGCTTGGCCGAGCGGTCGAAGGCAGCGGTTTGCAAGTCCGCATGCGAAAAGCACACGTCGGTTCGAATCCGACAGCCGCTTCCATTTTTCCCGCCCGTAGCTCAACCGGATAGAGCACCCGACTTCTAATCGGACAGCCAGCGAAGGCCTCGATGCAAGTTCGACTCTTGCCGGGCGGGCCATGACTCACTGCCACCAGGAGAGCACCATGCATGTCAGGAAACTTTCCCTTCCAGCGATCACCCCGCGCAACCGCGTTGTGATTGCGCTCGCCCTGCTGGCCCGCAAAGGCAGTGGCAAGCACACATCAGCAACGCGCAGGAAGGATGCCGATCGCCGCGACCTGGATCAACGGGTTCGTGAGTGCGGCGAGTGGTAACAAAGCATCGCTCGCTCCTGTACCTTTCAATTCCCCGGTAGCTCAGCTGGTAGAGCGCCGCACTGTTAATGCGGTGGCCCGTGGTTCGATCCCACGTCGGGGAGCCAACACCCATTGCCGTGTAGCTCAGCGGTAGAGCAGCGTCTTGATAAGGCGAGGGCCGCTGGTTCGAATCCAGCCCCGGCAACCAGTCTAAGGTGCTTTTAGCGCAGTTGGCAGCGCACCGGGATGTGACCCCGGGGGGCGCCGGTTCGATCCCGGCAAAGCACCCCACCCTTCACCACGTCATGCGGGCGTAGCTCAGCGGTAGAGCATCCGGCTTTTACCCGGTTGGTCCATGGTTCGAATCCATGTGCCCGCACCAAAAACACACCAGCCCTTTAGCTCAGAGGCAGAGCAGCGCCCTTACAAGGCGACGGTCGGGATCTCGGAATTCCCAGGGGCTACCAATACCGAGGAGAGCACAGATGTCACTCACTACGATCTCAAACGTTCGCGCCTGGACTGAAGGTCTCAGCGTCGAGCATGAGGCTGTCGCACAGATCCGCAACATCGCCGGCCTACCCATCCTGGCGGGCCACATCGCCATCATGCCAGACGTTCATCTGGGCAAGGGGGCGACGGTGGGGTCTGTCATCCCTACGCGTGGCGCCATCGTGCCCGCAGCCGTAGGCGTGGACATCGGCTGTGGCATGTGCGCAGTGCGTACCGATCTGCGAGCAAGCGATCTACCAGACAACCTGGCAAGCATGCGCGCAACGATCGAGAGTCTTATACCGGTGGGCTTCTCTGTCCACGACAAGGACATCAACCCGACGCATGACGGTCCCAATGGACGTGCCCTGAAACTTCGCATGGACGCCTTGTGGCAACGCTTTGAACGGCTGCAAATCCTGTCTGTGCTGGGGCAGGTCGACGCCCGGCGGATCTGGCGCCAGCTGTGCACGCTTGGCGGCGGCAATCACTTCATCGAAGTTTGCCTCGATGAGGTCGGCGCCGTCTGGGTGATGCTGCATTCAGGATCTCGCTACATCGGCAAGACCATCGGCGAGGCGGCTATCTCCATGGCCCGAGAGTCCGCCATGAAATCCGGCGTGCACCTGCCGGACAAGGACTTGGCCTGGCTCAACGAAGGCACAGAGGCCTTTGCGCAGTACACCCAGGCCCTGTCCTGGGCGCAGGACTATGCATCGCTCAATCGCGACTTGATGATGCTGCGCGTTATGAACGCGCTGCGCACATCGCTTGGCCGCAATGTTGGCACGACCAAGGAAGCTGTGAACTGCCACCACAACTACGCAACGCTCGAAGAGCACTTCGGCTCCAAGGTGTGGATCACGCGCAAAGGTGCAGTCAGTGCTCGGGAAGGGCAGCTGGGCATCATTCCCGGATCGATGGGCGCCAAGAGCTTCATCGTGCGCGGCAAGGGCAATCCGATGTCCTACTGCTCGTGCAGCCACGGAGCCGGACGCATCCACTCCCGCGGCGCAGCCAAACGACTCTTCGATCTGCAGACTCTGGCCACCCAGACCGCCGGCGTCGAGTGCCGAAAAGACGAGGGCGTCCTGGACGAGATTCCCGGTGCCTACAAGGACATCGAAACAGTCATGGCCGCCCAGAGCGACCTGGTCGATGTTGTTCACACCCTCAAACAGGTGTTGTGCGTCAAGGGATGACCTACTGAGGACAGGTCTCCCGGTGGCTGCAACACCATCAAGGAGATCATCATGGTTCCTCAAGTTCTTCAACTCGACATCCAGGGAACGCCACAAGCTTGGATCACACCTGAGCAAGCTGCGCTGCATCTGAGTACGGACGATGTGGCCTGGGCGATCGGTGAGAGCCGTCCTTTGGCGGTCCTGCGCGGCGGCATCAACGCCCTCCTGCAGCGTCAGTCCGTCCTTGCCATCCCGCCCATCATCGCGCTGCGCGGGCAGGCCCGGGTGAACCTGTTCGATGTGGAGCCAACGGTGACAAGACGAAAGCTCTTCATCCGAGACCGCTTCACGTGCGCGTACTGCGGAGATCTCCAGGACCCGCGCAAGCTTCAGGCAGAACACATTCACCCGGAGTCTCGAGGTGGTCAGTACTCCTGGCGGAACCTCTGCGCGAGTTGCCCTGCATGCAATGCACGCAAGAAGGATCGCACCCCGGAAGAAGCTGGCATGCCTCTGCTGTTCGTGCCCTATGTGCCCAGCCGATACGAGGACTTCCTGCTGCAGGGACGCAATGTCCGTGCAGATGTTCACGAATGGTTGGCTGCTCGGCTACCCTCCCATTCACGCCTTCACTGACTCGCGCAAGGGCTGGTATATTCTCGACGCCGCGATGCGGTGCCCGTTCTCCTCCCTGCGGGCTCCAGGCAAGCAACTTCCTGGTTTGGCCTCCGATGCCTCATGCGTCGGAGGCCTTTTGTTTTGCAGAATGACGAAGCGATTCAGACCGATGAATCTGGCGTGGGATTCGCCATAACCATCGCAGGGCTTCTTGTAGCCTGGCAGCTCAATTCCTGTCCACCAAGGTGGCTCTTTCATCACTTGCATCACCCGAAACTGCGCCTATCCTTTTGTCAGTGGGTTGACCACACCCGTTTCCGAGGGAATCCGAGGTAGAGAACCACGATGACAATCGATATCAAGACCATGACAGTGGCGGACCTGCACGCACAGCTCCAGGCCCTTATGGACCAGGGCCTCGGGAACGTCCCCGTTTGCGCGACCGATTGCCGAGCCCGCTATCCGTTTCAGGCCTACACCGTGCTCAATGCTTCGGGCTACACGGATGCCATGCTCATCTATGTTCGCCCGGATGCACACTTCGCTCAGCGGAACCCACTTCCGCCAAACTGGGGGCCCAGGCGAGTTGCAGAATGGAACCAAGAGGCCGATGCCGTCAAGCAGCGGTGTGGTGCGTTCGCTACCTGAGGCCCCGGTCCCGTTCGCTGCTCAGGCGAGCATCTTCCAACCCATCTCCACCCCAAAGCAGGATGAGTACACCTGATAGTCCGTACGAAGTGGCCAGACAAGCACAAGCGTTCATCGCGAAGTGTCTGGGAGGTCCTGTCCAGGCAGAGCTTGAGAGCGCCGCAAGGCATCTCCGGCAAGCCCGGCTTGAGCTTCACAGCAGCTCTGCCGTCTCCACGTCATCCGATGTCGAGGTTGCTGAGATCATCGAGCAGGCACGTTGTCTTATCGACCGTGCCCACCATCTGCTGGCGCAGCGGAAAAAAAGAGCCTAACGATCGAAATCAGTCGCCGCGCAGCTGACGGCTGGGGGACGGGCTGTGCTTCACCGATCCGAAGCGCACACACAGATAAAGGCACAACATGGAACTGATGACCCGCGACGAAATGCGCCTGCTGCTGTACTTCGAGACGCAGGCTTCCGAATACGGCGGAACGCTGGAGAGCGTGCGCATGAACGCCGACGACTTCGAGCTGGCGAAGCGCTGGCACGCGGCCGGGTTCATCCAGTTTGGGCGCATCGCGTTCAACGATATCAAGCGCCAAAGCGGCGTGGCCCGAGATCACTGGGTGGTACTCAGCGAAGAGGCCTGGAAGCTGGCGCACGCCGAGCGCCGGGCGCGCTGCGAGCGAGCGATGGCGACGCTGATGGTGGAGCGCAGGGGCCTGCAAGACCCGCAGGCAGCGTGAAGCACAACGGGGTCAACGTCATGTCCGCCTCAATCAGTGCATGTGGCCGGTATCGATACAGGCTGGAGCGCGATGTAGCCCTGACTGGCCCGGTCTACGCCTTCTTCGGGATCAATCCAAGCATTGCTGATGCAATCAGAGATGATCCTACCGTTCGCAAGTGGATCGGGTTTGCAAGGGTGTGGGGTGCGAGTCGATTCATCGTCGGCAACGTATCTCCGCTTCGGGCAACGGCTGTTCGATTGTTGAAAACGCAGCCGGTCGAAGACCATGCGTATCAGGCCAACCAGGCTGCTCTGAGGCAGATCATTTTGGATGCCGATTTTCTGGTCCCCTGCTGGGGTGATCGATACAAAGTTCCACGGGTCGTTCACGCGGAGATAGACGAGCTCCTGTCCCTGATCAAACGCAGCGAAAAGCCTGTCATGCATCTCGGCCTCACAAAGGGGGGAGATCCCAAGCATCCACTGATGCTCGCATATGACACACCACTGACTCCACTCTAATAATTCGTACACTCGATGTCCGTACCTCTCGCTCTGCTCTCCGAGTACATATGGGTTGTCGCTCTAGTCCTCTCGGCAATCAACTTCCTAGGTGCTGCTCGCAGCGGCGATCCTGGGCACAAACTCTATCAGCGCCAGCAGTGGCACTTCAGTGGCTCTCGACGCTGTCCCAGCAAGATGACACATCGCTCGATAGCGCGCCGCGTCATTGTGCGATTGAGCGATCCAGCATGGCTGGGCTCTTTTGGTCCGCAGAGTTCCGCAACTGAGTACAGATGATCGAGAGCGCCAGGGGCGCGGCCCCGTTTGACAGAGGCAGGCGTGCTGCATTGAGAGGCAGGCCGAAAAAATCGAACCCGTTTGACCAACCGCAGACGCAGACCCAAAGAGGTCTTGCGTGGGAGCGCAAATGCAGCGAATGGGATGAAGGCTGGGAGGCTGGAAAGGCTGAGTTGCAGAACGATCCAGGTGAGGCGGGCGCCCACAGAAGGAGCAACGATGACTACTGAAAGCACGTCGGGCGGCCTCGCCTCGACCGAGGGATTAGGAATGTTTGCGGCACTCGCCCGCGTGCTGCCCGGGGCCTACTGCGTGGACGTGAAGCGCCCGTGGTGGCGCTGGTGGCAACCGTCGGAACGCGGAGGCTGGCTGACGGTTGAGCGCTGGAATGACGGCAGTACCTCTGTGATGTGGACGACCGACAAAGACACGCACTGGCCGCACGGGCCCTGGGGGTGCGCGCGATCTGTGACGCTGGGGCCGGATGGCGCGCTGTTGGCTTACTTCGAGAGCGCTTTGAGTATGTGGATGCAGTGGGGCTACGGGCGCGGCGGCGAAGCCGAACTGCGCCACGCCCTGGACTTTGCTGCGTGGGCGCAACGCCGCCTGTGTGGCATGCGTAACACCAAAGATGAGCAGCAATGAGCGAAGCGACGCAGTCTGATTCGACCGACGAGTTGGGCAAGCTGCCCGCCATGGCGAGATGGACCTGTCATACCCGGCCGAGCGTCGGGCCGAGTACCGGTGCGAGCGACTGCATGCGGCAGGCGTACTGGAGCGCAAGGTTGAGCGGACAAAAACGCTGGCTCTGCGGTGGCTGTACAGGCTGAAGACGCCCAACTTGCAAGCCGATCAGTTCGACACCAGCTCGCACAGAGGATGGTGATTGGTTGTTGTTGGGAATCTCCCGGTCCCAACCGATCTGGACTTGCTTTCGGCCATTTTCAGGGCAATCTGGACTTGCCTGCCTGTGGTGGTCCGACTGCTGCGTCGCATGCAGTTGCTTCTCCCGCGCGGCGCCAGATGAAATTCAACCTCGGAGGTCACATGAAGATCCAACTCAAACACCTGATGGGCATTGCCTTGCTCGTAGCCGCAGTTCTCGCTCCCCCTGCCGTGGTGGCCAACGTCCTGGCTGGCGCTGCTGGCCTGGCCATGCTCAGCTCCTCCATGCAGGTGAGTGGAACGGCGTTCCCCACCACCGTCTCTGCCCAGAGCTTCACCCCCAGGCCACGAGCCAGTGACGAAACCGAATGGCATCTGCGCGAGCTCCCTCAGGGTGGCGTGGTTGCATTTCGGCAGGTCAACGGCAAGCTGGTGAGTCGGTATTTCCGATCCCGCAGTGTTCGGTGAGCGCCTCACGACTCCCGATCCAGAAAGGCTTTCGATGAACTCTCGAAGCTCTGCACCAGTTGCGTTTCAGGCGGTCCCAAAGCGTTCATCTTGGGCTGCGCTGTGCTCTTTCTTCGGCCGTGTGTTGCGCTGGTCGCGTAGCGCCTTCTCGACGGCCCTTGCCTATGGTGAGGTTTCCCGCGTTGACTGCGGACCTCTTTTGGACGGTTCATGCGAACCGGTGGGCCCCCAGGTGCTTGGCGCCGAGGCAGAGCACGCGCTGTCGTCTGCACCTGTTGAAGCCCTTCTGGGCGCGCGATCGCTTCTGACAGACATCGAGCGCAATGGTCTGACAGATGCCCAGGAAATCTCTCGACGCCTTTCACGCGTCAGGCCCTCCCCTTTGTCTCCGCTTCGCTGGGTGCTTGGTGTGCAGCTGGTCATCGAGTGGCTGTTCCCGAAGCTACACCTGGCGCTGGCTTCGCGGGTCGACGCGGTCCGATTGAAGGCACTACAGCTCAAGAAGGAAGCCGTTGCCTCCCGGATCGATGCTCACCTTGGCCGTGGAGGCGCAGCTGAGGCCGTTGTCTCTACCTACATTGAAGACGTTCGATCTGCAGCTGGAACTGGCATTTTGACCTGGCGGCCCGCTGACCAAGGCGTGCAGTCGATCGTCATGCCGCCTTCCCTTCGCTGTGATTCCAGCCACGAGCTCGACGATGTGTTCATCACCTGCGCCGGCGTCTACCTGTTGGAGGTCAAAGGCTGGCGGGATGTCCGGCCAAACGGTGGCCACCAAGCGCAAGACGGAACCGAGCTTGACCCGGCCCACCACCAGTCGATCGCCAAGGTGCGGCGTCTGCGCGACCTCTTCGGCCCTGACGTCCCGGTCCACAGCCTGGTCATGCTCCCCAATGTCGCGCCGGCGCAGTTGCCTTGGGACCTGGGCGCCACGTACCTGACCGGCCCTGCCGACCTGAGTCTGACCTTTCGCGCCCACTTTCACGCGCGTCGTCTGGCTGGCCTCCCCATGCTGGATCCATTGTGTCTCGGTTCGCAGCTAATGCCCGAACTGGATGGCCGCCCTCAGGCCAAGCTGCACCACCTGCTGTGGTTGGCCGAGCGGTATCCAGGTGACGGCCGGACCCAGGTCAAGGAGTTGTTCGATCAGCTGCTGGACCTGGAGCGCCAGGCTGGCGTCCGGCTACCTCTCGTTGTTCGCCCACGTCGACATCTTGTCATCGCTATCGCGGCCCTTTTTCCCGTTGCCACCGCTGCGTATGCCGCCATGTGGGTGCGCCAGCTACTTGGATGAGATCTGAGAGATGCAAGGCAATTTCAAGTCCGCTGGATTGGTGACTGCACACCACGCATTGACACAGCTTGGGCAGGCAGCTTTGCAGCAGTCCAAGGTAACCGCCAAGGCAATGGAGCCGTATCGCCGCCCAGTTCCCCTTGGGTCACCAGGTTCTATGGGGAAAGGGAACTGACATGCCCGCCTACAACTTCCAACCTCGGTTCGCCGCTCTCGTGGAGAGTGGACAGAAGCGGCAGACGATTCGCCAAACTGCGAAGGGCGCGACGCGCGGTTCGACAGCTTATCTCTACACCGGCCAGCGCACCGCCAACTGCCGCAAGCTCGGCGAGGGCACGATCACTGATGTGCTGGCGATTGAGATTGGCCGGCACGCCTGCAGCGAACCCTACGCCTGCATCACCGAGCGCGACGGGAAGAAGACCCATCTGGCGCACGAGCACCTTGACTCGCTGGCGAGGGCGGACGGTTTTGCTAACGGCGAGGAAATGGCCGAATGGTTCGAAGCTCAGTATGGCCTACCTTTCACTGGCTACTTGCACCAGTGGGTAGCTTCGACCAACGCAACGCCTACAGGCGTCGTGTCGAACATGGGGCATGAAGACGATGCCGAATGCAGTCGATGCCGCGGAGACGGTATGGACCCTTGTAACGACTACCTTCTGCCATGCCCTGTGTGCGGAGGAAGGGACGCTCCGTGAGCTCCGAAACTGATCGGTGCAGGCCTGCCAACTTGGTTCAGTGGAAGTCCAGCATGGCCCCTGTCGAGCACCCGAATCCGGCCGTTTCTCGTCAGTCCAAACTGGCGTAGTGCGTCTCGCTCAGATCAGATGGCCTGGCGTACCCTGGCCGTAGCTGGTCAACCGAGTGTCCTGGCGGGCGTGCACGTCGCCAATACACCCGCTCTATCTTCAGGCGGTGCAGCAACGACGCGGTGTGCCTGATCCACGCTTCGCATTGGCCTTGCTTGAATGCGTCCAGCGCAGCGGCATCTGCTGCGACGTCAATCAGCACCAGGTACGTTTGACCGGCTCGATCAAGCATCAGCATCTTGAATCTGGCTTGGTGCGCGAGCACGCCTGCACGCAGAAGCCCCTCGCGAACCACATTGACCACCAGCGCTTTGTGGACCTTGTGCTTTTCCTCAAAGGTGGCTTCAACCTCCTGCTCGGGTGACCGAACGTCGCATCGCTTCGGCGGCCGCCTGAACAACGCGCCAGAGAGCCAATCTGACTTGTAAAACGGGAACATCTACAGGGCCTTTGCACGCTTTCGAATCTACTTGCCTCCCAGCAGCGCATTCTTGAGCTGCTGATCCGCCGGGGCCGGCCCCATCCAGATTCGGAGCACCATGGCGAAGAACTCTGCATCCCCCACAGGAGCACCCTGTGGAACATCCTGGATGTAGAACAGAGTCCCCTTTCCGGGCAGGTACTCCATGGCGAAGTGATCGCCAGGCATGAGCCGCTGTTTGCCTGAGAACACCTCCACCAGTCTGGCTGTGGACGCCACATGCCTTTGGACCGCCTCCCTTGGCGAGTTGGCGGCCATACCCTTGATGAAGGCCAACCCCAGGTCTGTTCCCGGCAGTTCTCGAAGAGCAACAAATGACAGCCTTGTGGGCCCCGGCGTGCCAATCAGCTCCTGAGCGCTGCTGACAGGCCTTTGCGTGTACAGCGCCATCTCGTATACCTTGAAGACCACCCGGTGGCGAATGCCCTGACCATTGAGCTGAAGCTGGGTGTCGCCCACCGTTATCGTCGACGGGAATGCGGCCATGGCCGGCCAGTGCACGGCCATCAGCGCCAGCATGCAAACGAATCTTGTGAGTCGCGCGTTCATGGTCATGCGATCGCCAGGTGGTCTGTTCCGTGCGAGAGATCCCGCACCCTGCTGCGACTTCCATTGAGCTTGATCTGCAGCCTCAAGTCGTTGATCGAGTCGGCATTGCGCAGCGCATCTTCGTAGCTGATCAGGCCTTTCTCGTAGGCTTCGAACAGTGCCTGGTCGAATGTCTGCATACCCAAGTTCTGGCTCTTCTTCATCACCTCTTTGATCTCGGCCACCTCACCTTTGAAGATCAGATCGGCGATCAAAGGCGAGTTCAGCATGACCTCAACAACCGCATGCCTTCCCTTGCCGTCCTGTCGAGGAACCAGACGCTGGGAGACCAAGCCGCGCAGGTTCAACGAGAGGTCCATGAGCAGCTGTGCTCGGCGCGACTCAGGAAAGAAGTTGATGATCCGATCGAGCGCCTGGTTGGAGCTGTTGGCATGTAGCGTGGCCAGACACAGGTGACCGGTCTCGGCGAATTGGACCGCGTACTCCATGGTCTCTCGATCCCTGATCTCTCCCATCAGGATCACGTCAGGCGCCTGCCGCAACGTGTTCTTCAACGCCGCTGCCCAGTCGTTCGTGTCAATGCCCACCTCGCGTTGGGTGATGACGCAATTCTTGTGTTGATGCACGAACTCGATCGGGTCTTCGATCGTGATGATGTGCCCCTTGGAGTGCTCGTTCCTCCAATCGACCATGGCTGCCAGCGAGGTGGACTTGCCCGAGCCCGTTGCTCCTACCAGGATACACAGCCCCCGCTGGGTCATCGCCACATCCTTGAGCACCGCCGGCAGGCGCATTCCGTCGAGCGTTGGTATCGTCTTCGGGATGCTGCGCAAGACGAGACCGATCTTGCCCTGCTGGACAAAGGCGCTCACCCGAAACCTGCCTACCCCCGCCGGCGCGATTGCAAAGTTGCACTCCTTCGTCAGCTCAAACTCGGCCGCCTGCTTGTCGTTCATGAGGGCCCTGGCCAACTCCTGCGTGTGAGCACCTCTCAGCTGATCGGACGAAATCTTGAGTACCGAGCCGTCCACCTTCATAGCCGGAGGGAAGTCAGCAGTCAAGAACAGATCACTGCCACCGCGCGAGAGCATGAGCTTGAGCAGCTGATGGATGAATTGGGTGGCCTGGTCTCTTTCCATAGCCTGCATTCTTCGATCTTCGGTCCTCAATCTGCGACCGAATGACACGCTTTTGACCTACCCAATCGATTCTTTGCAGTTCAACATTCTGAAATCTTGGGTTACGGCTGTTGCATTCGATTTGAAAACCCCGAACGCTCGTGCGAGGATGGCTAGCACCTTTGGGCGTTCTCATCCATCCATCCCGCCATGACATCCTCCCTTGTGCCCACATACGCCGGCATCGGCTCACGCAAGACGCCTCCTCGCGTTCTTGAGTTCATGGACTACCTCGGGTGGCGCCTTGCTCGCAATGGCTATCTGCTTCGCTCGGGGGCTGCACCGGGCGCAGATACTGCATTTGAGACGGGCTGCACCAGGGCACAAGGACAAAAGGAGATCTGGGTTCCATGGAGTGGCTTTGGCGATCGCTGCGGGCCTGGCTATCTCCCGCTGGATGAGCACTTCACGCTTGCACAGGACCTGCACCCGAAGTGGCAATGCCTCAGCGCAGCAGCTCGAAAGCTGCATGCTCGAAACGTCGGCCAGATTCTCGGTGCCGACCTGGCCAGTCCCGTCGACTTTGTGGTCTGCTGGACCCCTGACGGGTGCAACCAAGACTCTTCGCGGACAGCTGCCACAGGAGGCACAGGCACTGCGATTGCTCTGGCCTCCCGCCACGGCATCCCGGTCTTCAACCTGCAGGCAGACGGAGCCTACGAGCAGCTGGTGGCACATTTGCTGTGGATGCGCGACACGATTGCTGCACGTCGCGCCTCGGCGCCCGGCTATCAGCGCCCTGCGCTCTCCGTTCTTCCCGGATTGACCTCTCCGCCCGTTGTTGGCGCCGCTGGCGATGCTTCACTGGTACGGGCGGCTTGATCACGAGTGAGCCACAATGATGATGTGGCGCTTTGTTCGCAATTTGAGGTTGCCAAGATGAACCTGCCAGACCTACTCCGTTTCTCGCCAGCTGAACGTCGTTTGGCGGCCATCTACGCCACAGGCTTCAGCTTGATCATCGGCCTTTCACTGGAGGCCCCTTGGCCGATTCTTCTCGGGTGCGCAGCCTTGGCCGGCTTGTTGACCTTCGCGGTGGCCCATCTGCTGTCCCGATGGCATATGGAAGACGCGGATACGCCTTGACCCCTGTGCGCTACAGGCACCCGTAAGTGGATTGAGAGCAAGTGATGGCCCTCACACTCACCACTGGTCATTCTTGCACCTACGCACGAGGCCGGGCTCGGCCCATATCAGCGGCTTAGAGGGCCCCAAATCCTGGCCGGCAAATGCCAGGTCTGGGATCCTCGATCTGGCTTACTTCTTCGCCTTCTCAGCGCGACGCTTTGCCGCCTTCGGGTCGACCGCATCCTTGAACTTCGCGCCGGCGACGAACTTGGGCAGCGTGGTCGCCGGGATCTTGATCTTGTCGCCTGTCGATGGGTTCTTACCGGCACGGGCCTCGCGTTTGACGGCCTTGAAGGTACCGAACCCCACCAGCTGAACCGCATCGCCCTTCTTCACGGTGGTCTGAATGGTATCGATGAGGGTGTCGAGCACGGCGCCGGCGGCAGCCTTGGACAGTTCGTTCTTGCTGGCCAGGATCTCGACAAGTTCTGCGCGGTTCATGGTTCAGGTTCTCCAGTTTGGTTGCGAAACCGCGGGTTATACCACCGGGCTCTTGGCCAGAACCGGCCCAGTCGTCCTGCGCGCCCCTGTCTGCGAGGGGCAAACTCGACCCGCTCGACATGATCGGTTACACCGGTTATCATTGATACTCTATCCTTCCTCATCTTCACCGGGGGTGATCTATGAACGCAGTGCACGGATACGCAGATGCGGCCAGCATCAAGACCGGATCACCAAGGGACATCCCACGGTTGGTCAAGGGCATGGTCGCGGATCAGGTGCTGGTGATTCCCCTTGGCAATGCAACGCCCGAACGCGCCTCAGAAATCGCACTGACTGTCGGACAAGTCGTGCAACTGGTCGGCCAGAACCTGTCCCGACAAGACTCTTTGGAGGATCTGGTGCTGGCTCTGCTGCCCAAACGGCCGCCCGAGCCCACGCAGCTGCGGGCCTTGGCCATGCAGGCCAAAGCGCGCAATGCGATCCTGAATAGCGGCGACTGGATGACCGCCAAGCAGATCGCTGAAGTGGCTCAATTCAGTGCATCGAACCCGAGCGCACAGCCCAGCAAGTGGAAGCGCGAAAAGCGAATTTTCAGCCTCATGCACCGGAGCACGGACTACTACCCAGCCTATGGGATGGACCCAGGCACCGCCCGGCCACTCAAGGCTTTGGGCGAGGTGATCAAGGCCTTCGGTAGCGCCAAGGACGACTGGGGGTTGGCCTACTGGTTCTCCTCAGCGAACAGCTTTCTCGGCGGGAAGCGGCCACAAGACCTGTTGGCCAGCGATCCCAAGGCAGTCCTTGCCGCGGTCCAGGACGAGCTCGAACCGGTGGCACATGGCTAAGGGCATTCATTCAGGGGCGGCGCCCTGGCACACCAGGATCACACCATCGCCACCGGTCGCCCCCGCTGTCACCAGCGTCAAACTGCCCAAGAGCAGCCTCCTTCACAGAGTCCACCTGGCTGACTACGGAGCAACAGTGTTCAACCCGGGTCTTCGAGGCAATGCCCGCTTCAGCCCCATCGTGAACGCCGGCGGCACGGCAATTCCCACCATGTATGCAGGAAGCACGTTCGCTTGTGCTGCCATGGAGACGGTGTTCCATGATGTACCGTTCTGCCAAGGCCTCAAGACCATCGACGAGGCCAAGTTTGCCAGCCAGGTACATTCCACTTTCCTTACCAAGTCCGACCTTCAGTTGGCAGATCTACGAAGCATCGCCTTGCGCAAGCTGGGTGTCTCCCGGGAACAGCTGATCGCCACAGAAAAGGACCAGTACCCCTACACCCGCGAGTGGGCTGCAGCCATCCACACTGCTTTTCCCGACATCCAGGGGCTATTCTGGATCTCCAGGCAGGACGACGACGCGAAGGCCTACATGTTCTTTGGCGATCGCATCCCTGCGGGCACCCTGGTTCAAACCGGCACATCTTGCAGTCTGCTGGATGACAAGAACACCTACGCCGGCTTGCTCGATCTTGCTGAGCGCCTGGACGTGTGCATCGTCCCGGGAAAATGAGACTACCCATGGATCCCGACAGCGCCAACCCGACGGCCTCTCCGATGTCCAAGTCTCTGCAGTCGAAGATTCGGCAAACAAGACTGAACGCTCCCTTGGAGGTCCCAAAGGCCAGACTCTGTTCTCGGGTGATCATCGCCATGGCCATGGGGCATCCATTGGACGGTCCAGTTCAGGCCCTCAAGTCGGGACTTGGCAACAACTGGTCCCCGGTTCTGGCCGTGCAGTTCATGTCCGGCCGGCGCGGGCAGATGGCGGCCCAGTCGGCACCCGATATCGAGCGGGAAGCCATCTACCTGGCGCACCTGGTGGCCAAGGAGATCGCTGATCGCCAACCAGTCACCAGGGCAAGGCTGGACGTTCTTCGTCATTTGGCAATCGTCGCCGGCAAGGACAGTTCATGAACGCTCCTGATGATCATCTGGTTTGGAGCTTGACCGAGGGGAGCACGATCACCTGTCGTCGATCGATGGTGATGCAAGACGGGGGTGAGGTGGCCTTCAGTGCTGGTCAGGCCTACCGCGTGTCATCCATGCACCCAATCGCTGATCCGCCCTTCGTTCGCGTGCCCGATAACCAGGGGCACTCGCACATCCTCACTGCCGAGCACCTTCGAGGTTACTTCGGCTTGTAGCCTTCAACCGTCCTGTCGAGAACAGCACATGCGCCATTCTTTTCCTCCTCCTCAAGATGCCCCTGTGGTGGCAGAAAACTCCTCGCAAACACCGTTCACCCAGCGGCTGCTGGAAATTCGCAAGCGCCAGGCGTCTCGCCCGGCGATCGAGGCGGCAGGACGGCAGGCTCTTCATCGCTTGTTCACGGTGGCCCAAGGCGATACCGGCCAGAGCCGGCGCGTTGCCGCCTTTCTCCTGGGTTGCTACAACGGCGACCGGTTCCCGTTCGACCTCACCGACTTCCGCTCACTGGATTTCGAGCTCTTCGACGACTGCATGGCTGTTCTGGCAATGGATGCGCAACCGCGGCAGGAGGTGCACCTCTACTTCGAGAACGGCGGCCAGCGCTTCGAGGAGATGGCCAAGCGGCATGCCATCCCAGATATCTGGCGCATGAACCAGGAGCTGCGCCAGCTCAAGGGCGAGTAGCCCGCATCCGGTTCACACCGGCGCCACCTGGGGCCCACGGGCCACAAGTCGTCAGGATCTCGCAGCACTCGCGCGTATTGACCTGCGAGGAATCGCTGCTACCGTAGGTGTATGACGTCTCTCGCTTCCCTTCTGGCCATACCGCCACTCTCCAAGCTCCAGCTCCAGAGCCAAGCTGTTTTGCGCGAGGCGGCTATCGCCTCACCTGGTTTCATCGAGCTTCCGTTCTGGTTCTCCCAGTGCGTTGTTGGGGATCAGCTGGAGATCCGATCCCCGGGCGGCTATGTGGCCAGGGTCAGTCCTGGTGACATTTGCGACATCGTGCCGGCTGACCCGGTTGTGGTTCAGGCCATGCCGCGCCACGTGCTGGTCCAGCGGCAAAAGCTGCCAGTTCGGGAGCGCCAGACCGAACCTGGCCCGGAGTGCTACCGGCCGGCCTACCTGATGTGGGTCATGAAGGACCGGTGGAACCGCCTGGATGCCGCTTTTGTGCGCTTCCTGGATGGGACACTCAATGAAGAGGCTGGTCCGCAGCAGGCCCCCCTCGACACGGCGTCACATCAGCTCCTGCGCTCAATCGCTCGCCGCGACAGGATGCCGGTGGCCTCTCGTGCTGGTCGAGCCTCATGGAGCGCCGTCACTCGGGAGCTTGCAACCCACCGAGAGGCACGCAAGGCCTCAAGGAAGTTCTTTGCGGCGGCGCTGTCGTCTTCCTCAGGCTGCGCCTAGCAAGTCGCTGCCAGGGATTTGGAATCCTGCTTTTGGTATCAGCCCATAAATTACTGGACCGTTTTCAAGCTTCTCAACCGGGAATCAACATGCGCCTGCTATTCCTTTCACTTGTCGCCGTATACGTTGCGTCGATCATCTCCAACGGTCTGTCAAGTGATGCCAATGTGGCACTGGAAATCGGTCGGCATGAAGCACAATCCAAGCTCGACGAAGAGCAGCGTGATATTCTGGCCCGCCTTGAGGCGAAAAGAGATGCCAAGGTGTCCGAGTTCGTGCAAGACTGGCGCAGGGCATACCCAGCCGTCAGTGCAGAGCGACTGCAAGAATTGCGGCTGATCGAGCAGAAGGTCAACAACGACATCACCGTCGCCGCTGATTTCACTATCGCGGCCAAGCAGAAGAAAGCTGACCGGCTAAACGATGCCATCGCGGTACCCTTCGGCCGCAAGTTCGAGGCCAATCCAGGGATGTAGCGGAGCTACTATGGTCGAAGTTCAGTCACTTTTATCGGTCCTCTGGTGGTTCCCATACATCACCATGTTTTTCGCCGCTGGCTGCATAGCTGCAGGCCTTTGGCACGCCTACAGCTGCCTTCGGATTTGGAGAAGCCGTGGCACACCGGTATCCGATCCCATCGTTGCCGAGGTCCTTGAAGGGGTCAAGCCTCCGCCATATGCCTTCTACTCGGCCTTTTGGTGTGTTGCAGGCATCGTTCTAACTGGCCTGACCATCATGTTGTGGCACTGAGGACGAAACAGCCAGAGCACCCCTAATCCTTTTCCGGATCCCCTCCAGCCTCATCTGAGGCCGCTACGCCGGCCGGTTCCGTGGCCGAAAATGAGGTCTGCTCCACGGAAACGAACAGGGATCCGCAGGTCATGCACATCGCCGCGAGCGACGGCTTGCCCCACAGGTTATTCCCACACGAGCAGCGGAACTTGGATCTGGTCTGCTTCTTTGCCTGAACGCCAGGTGTCAGGCCCTGTGTGACCACCATACTGGCTACCAGCGGGGAGGCTGCTATGGGTGGGGCACCACCGCCTACAGCGGGGCTCAACGAAACAGACTCGGCCTGGCCACCAGCGGCGACATGCGAAGGCGCTGGGAAGCGGTCAAACCAGCTCAGGCGAAAGTCGGCCGTAATCAGCCGCTCGCAGGACTGCAGGAAACGACCTCCTTCCAAGGCGTAGTCGGCGACACGATCTCCAGTGCGTTTCCCCCCAGGCCTCCCGGTCGAAGATGGCATCAGACCAATCGACTCCATCTTGTCCGCCCATTGGCGGTTGTGGTACCGCGTGCGGCCGACGTCCCCGAAGTGGGCCTGCCATAGGTGCACCATTTCATGGACCATTGTCTGCATTGTCTCTACCAGTGGCACCACGCCGAAGTAGCATGGGTTCATCGCGATTTCATCCGTCGTACCACCCATCAAATTCGCGAACCTCTTGTGCGAGAAGTAGCCGAACGATCTTTTCTCTCGCTGCAGGGTGATCAGGCACGACGGCAGCTGCCCGTCGAAGAGTTCCGAGTTGAAATGATCGAACGCCCGCTGAAGCTCTTCGTAGTTCTGCAGGGTTGGACTCGTGTCCTCAGGGATGGCGTGAGTCATCTTTTGTATTGCACAATACACTAATTATGAGAAGGCCCGGTCCATCGGTGGCAGGTCTTCTTGCGGCTATCACAGAGCGGACAAATTTGTCCGCTCCTGTCGCTTCCCAGGAAACGCTGGCATAGGGACCCCTTGCGATGCGTTCCATTCCCAGGTCATCCTCCCTTCCTCACGGTAGATCCTGGTCTTCTCACGTTTCCTCGCAAGGTATTCCGGCGTTTGCATGCCGTACACCTCCATCACCACACCGCCAGGGGTTGCGTCCGTCAGGACGAAGTCAGGGTGTGTCTGGGCAGAATGGTCGTATCTGAGCGGCTTGTAGAAAGACCTCACCTGGCGGACAAGAGCCTCTGCCACGGTCCGCTCATACCGGCTATCGACAGGGATGTAGTCGTCGCTAAGGTCCATCCAGGCACCGTAGACCCAGTTGAAGTTTCCCTCGCGACTGGCCTGCACCCCTGCCATCAGGAATGCCTTCGCTGCCGGGGCCGACTCTTCCGCCTTGCCGCCAATCCATTGCGTGACGGATGGCCAGCTACGTTGGAGGCGATCCATGGAACTGGTTGTGAGCCAGATCGGTCGGTCATCGGGTAGCCCCTTCAGCCGCAGGCCGTACCCGTAGGCGCTCTGGAAAATGTTCCGGACCTCGCCAGAGACCATCAAGACCGGGCGGCGGCCATGGTGCTCTTGGGACTGAAGGTGCATGTACATCATGTCCATTGCTTCGCGCTTTCGCGTCATCGCCGTAGCGTCAAGGTGAGCGTCAGGTACGAACCACCGCTCCGAGGCTGGTTTGCCGGCGATCGCAAGCTCTTGAACCTCCTGCGCCAGCTTGTTGTACACGGAGCTCAGTCGGCGCTGCACCTGGCCAGCATCGGCCCCCCAGGCATTGAGTCCGGCTCGTTCCCACACGAGGTGCAACAGCCCGAGCAGCGATAACTCTCCACGGCCTGGCACACCAGACTGTGGCAACGGCCGTCCTTCTGCCTTCCCGTCGCCGCCACCAGCACCGACTACCGTGCTCAACGGAACATCCAGATGGACGTCAAGTAGCCCAGAGCCGAGCTTCTGCAGAGCGTTACGGCGGTCGCCGAGCTTCGGCCCGCGTCTTTCGTTTCCTCCATGGCTTTCACAGGTCGGATGGTGGTCTTGCCCGCTGTTTGGCATCCGCTTCAGGAACAACACCCGACCCATCTCTGCGACAACCATTGGCAACGCCCTAGCCTGCCCCTGACATAGGCACTCCGGGCGCACGCCACTTCTCACCGCCCTCCCCAATAGACGTTGCCACCTATCAGGGTCGTCCTCGCGAACGGTGCGATGGAGCACCACCCCAGCGATGCGCACGAGATCTCGACTCATTCCTCGCCACTCCAATACCGGCACTAGGGAACAACCAAAGTGCCCCTAGGCCGCAGCCAACTTCTCTCACACAAACGCACGGTACTTAAACGAATTCGGTTTGACAGCAAGCCTGTGCCACAGCTTGCCGCCCCTGGACCTCACGGCACCCAGGTTGGACGAGCGTTCCGAAGAACTATCCCATTCCAGTAGGACCTTCACGCGACCCAATCGCATGCGTATCCCTCCAATGAGGGCCGGGGGACGCATGAGCCCCCTGTCTTGTTCGCGAGATGGCGTTACGCACCTCACAGCTCCGACCGCATCGGAGATGACCATTCCCACTCTGGATATCCACCAACCAAGGTGACCATCTCCAGCGCCCGGTGCTACCCGGCAGGTCAGAACTCAAAGCTCGTGTTCAACGATAAGCAGCCTCGGCAACCGCCAGAAAACCCACTGAATTCCAACATTCAGTAAACCATTCTGTATGCCTTCAGCCACTTACACAATCGCGTAACCCATTGCCACACATAGCTTTTTTGCCATGTTTTTGACACTCTGTATGGTTCTAAACTTGAATTCTGTAGGACCCAAGAGAAGCCGGCACCACATGGGCCAGCAAAAAAACCAGCGTTGGAGCTGGTTGGGGTCGGTTCAAAGCGGTGACCACGGCAGTGGTCCTCCTGATCTTCCCGCAGAAGCGGCGTTGGTGATCAGTGCCCCTTTGGGCGTAGGGCGAGTCTAGCACCAGCCAAGTTCGAATGCGAGGCTTGAATGCTCATGTTTTCGCCCACGCATTCAACCGTGAACTCACGGCGCTGTAGGGGAGACTTTCTCGGTCTCCATGGCCGGAAACCGGCAACGCGTACCGGATTTCGGTAGGCATTCCCAGAAGGCGTCAAGAACAACCGGAACTCGGCATGCTGCACCGCCTCCCGGCATTTTTTACCGGAAATCGGCAACGGGACACGGAAATCGGCATTGGTTCAATCCCTGAACGAACACTCCTCATGAAGTTTCGAATCACTTTCACCAGGACCGAGATCGCTTTGACTCCGGTGTTTCTTCGTCTCGCCTGCCAAGAAGAGGGGCGCAGGACACGGGCCGTCAGATACGCCTTACCCATGCTTTTGGAGACAGGCCGCCTGCCGGGGTGGTTCACCTCCATGCCAACGTCACCAGATCCATCCTCAACGCCTCGCTCCTTGACGGTTCGAATCAGTCTCGCGTCGTCGGATCCGAGCGAGCAGTGGGTGATCAATCGCTTGAGTTCCATGACCGAGTCGGACCGTGCAACATGGATCAAGACACTCATGGCCAAGAGCTTAGACGTACAGCCCAACTCCACAAGTTCGCTGGCCGACGCCACCCCACTCCGCCTGCCGATGACTCCACGATCCGTTGAAGCCCCCGCTATTGGTAGCCAGGACATCGTTGGAGCTTCAGACGCACCTCATTCACAGCGAGACAACCCAGCACGCCAACAGCTCTTTCGCAACGCGCTCAAAACGTTCCAGGTGACGCTGGGTGACGCACAAGACAACTGAATCACATCACTGGAGAAGCACACTCATGAATCCACGCACTGTTATCGCTATCGACATCGGCTACGGCAACACCAAGGTTGTCTGGAGCCACGCCCTGGACAAACAAGGCAAGTCTCGCTGGGGAGAACTCTGCTTCCGATCGATCACTCCACCGGTGGTGGTCGATGAAGAGTCGACCGGAATCGGCAGCCATCCCGACCGCGTGCTTATCGAACTCAATGGCCAGTCCTACTACGCTGGCCCTGCAGCGACCCTGGGGGTAGAGGCCCGCGCCCTGGACCCGAACTACATCGACACCGACCAACATGAGGTCCTACTTCGGGTTGCCATCCATCTGGCCATGCGCGAGCTGGGACGATTCGTCAGCGACATCGACATGCTGGTTCTGGGCCTGCCGGTCAGCGGGTTCGCCAGCCGCGGAGGTCGCCTAAACGAGATCGCGCTCAAGCCACGTTCGATCCCTGTGCCCAGAAACATGCGCCAAGACGGGCGGACCAACATCACCGTCAAAGCCAAGGAGTGCCTGGTACTCCCGCAACCTTTCGGCGGGCTTCGGGCTGCTTCCGAAAACGCTGCATCCGATGATCCGATCTTCCAGTCCGGGAAGCTGAGCATGATCATCGATCCGGGCTACCGCACGCTCGATTGGTTCGTGAGTAACGGCATGTCTCCTGAACTCAAGCTCAGTGGCTCATTCGATGGCGGGGTTTCCAACGTCCTGCGGGAGGTCAGCCAACGAATTGGTTTTGACCATGGGACAGGAAGCCTGGAGTTCGATCAGGTTGAAGAAGGCCTCCAGCACGGCCAGATCAATCTTGGGTTCAAGGTGATTGACATGAAGCCCTACGAGAAGGTGGCTTCTGACGTTGCAAGGCGGGAGATCGCTGCCTTCCTTGGACGCATCGACTCCAATCGGACCAAGGTATCGAAAGTGCTGCTCACAGGTGGCGGTGCGAAGTACTACGAAGCAGCACTGAAGGAGAAATTGCCCGGCTACCAGATCGAGACGATGGCGTCGAGCGTGATGTCCAACGCGAGAGGATTCTGGCTGGCCGGCTGCGATGCCGTCTCCAATCCCTGAGTCGACTTGACAATCCGAATTTGTGTGTCAACCTGAAGGCATCGAACATGACCCTCAACAATCCAGTTGATCACCAAAGGAAGCAAGATGAGCAAGACTCACATTCACCTTCACGAAAAGACCGAGACCGAGCGTCTTCTGGAGAATTTCAACCAGGATCACTTTCCGCAAGTACCACTGACTCACAAGGGGGTGATCGTGTCATCAGTGGTGCAAGCGCTGATCGGAACGATGCTGGTGAGCTACGTCGCCCCGAAGGGCGTCATCTCATCAATCGCGTTTCTCGTTGGCCTCATTCTGATGTTCTTGGGCACCTGTGGGACGCTGATGGCCAGCAAGGACCTGATGAAGCGAGACCAGAGAGAGAAGGCGCTCGCCGCGAAAGTGACGTCCGAGCGAGGCGCCAGGCACTGAGCTACAGGCTGCTGGTAGTCCTGGACGTCGTATTTCAGGTCGCTGCAGCGCGGCGGCGGCTGTATGCCTCAATGAGAGCCTGCGGAGAGGCGCCGGACTCGGCCAACCTGCGCATCCTGGCGATCATTCGGTGGTGGTCCATGAGGTCCACCATAGGATGGTTGGCAATCGCCCACTCGTTTTTGCTGATGCGGTTGGTGGTGCAAGAGGCCGCCTCGCAGTCTTCTACCGTCTGGTGGCTGACGATTCTCTACACCACGGGAATCTTCATGGGCACAGCAGCTGGGATCAGGCTCATCCCGCTCACAAACGACGACAAAGTCCAAGCCTACTTGACGGAATACCGCGAGGTCAACGACATGGTCGATGGACATATTCATTGACGAGCTGGCAATGGCATTCTTCAAGCTTTTCAACAAACAGAGACGCCCAGAAGTTTTCGATCTGATCACTCGACCAGACGAAGTGCTTCAGAGCGGCATGGTGTTTGACGGCGGCACGATCTTCGCAAGCGGCGCGCTCCAAATCGATTCGAGCATGCGCAACGTCAGCGTCGTAGGCAAGGCTACCCACCCAATATGCATCTCTGCTTTGGGCCGGCTACTCGAATGCAGCATTTCGGGTGGTGACGTCTTGGTTGAAGGCGACTTCGCGGGCGAAATAGAGGCGACTGGAGATGTGGAAATCACCAACACGGCCCAGGTTAGAGGCCTGATCAAGTATGGGGGCGAGTTGCACATAGGGCTCTTGGTAGACCGGTCAGCTCTCAAGTTGCAGCGGATGACGAAAGCGGCAGAGGTGGTTGAACTTCCGCAACCGGCCGCGGACTTGGCGGAAACAACGCCCACTGGATCCCGCGAAGAGGCTGTGTGATGAACCACGAGTTGTCCCATCCCCAGGTCACCCTGGTAGCTGCAGCCCGCCTTGAGGCGGCCGCCCGTGCTCGAGGGGCTTCGCGGCGCTACATCATGGCCAGTTCTGCTGTATCTGAGGCCTATGCTCTCTCCCGCCTGCGGCGCAATACCTGGCGAAATGGAACGCTTCGACGGACGGCAGCCTCTGTGGTTCTGGCTATCGCCATCGCGTCTATTGTCACTTCCGAGCAGGAGAAGGTCTCCGGATGGATTGCCAGTCAGTGGATAGATGTCGCAACAATTCTTCAACCGAGTGTGGAGGCTGTTCGATCATGGAATCTGACCAAGCCGACCTCAGATCAACCAGACCACATAGCCAACACGACGAAAGCAGCGAATGAACCACAGCCTCCCACGGTACTGGGCGCAACTGCGGCCGATGGGAGTGGATATGACGCGCAGGACCATCAGGGTGCGAGTGATGGAAGTCCCGTTGCAGAGTTGATCCCGATCAGCGAGCCTGCACTTATGCCCTCACCTATCCCGGGTGCACCACTGGACGATCTGATTGCATCCCAGCCCAGACATCCGCCGACCTTGGGACCAGTGAAGCTCATTGAGGAAGGTCATGCCTCCCGAAAAGAGACTGCGTCGTTGGCCGCAGACGGAACGCAAGACGAGCAGGAGAAAGCTGTCTCGAACGAGCTGAGAGCCGCTATCGATGAAGCGCGCTCGCGGCGCTCTGGTTCACCACGCGAAGCTCCAGCACCTCGCAAAGTCACTACGGGTGGTGTTGACGTTCAATTGCGCAAAAGGGCAACGGCGCAGCCCGCCAAAGTGGATACAGTCACCACGAAACCTGCCTCTCACGCCGATGAGGCCGTCTCGGAAACGCCATTTTCTGTGGTGAGTACCATCCCAGGTGGGCTGCTAATACGGGTTGGGAGCGAGGTCAAGCCTGTGCGGATCGGCGAACGGCTCCCAGATGGGACGCGATTGAAGCAGGTCGACGAGTCCGGACGCAACCACTTGTTCGAATAGACGGGCAATCAGTGCGCGGTCGCTTGTCCACTAACATCACGGGCGTACTTTTCGTCAGGGGTAAATGATGTCGATTCTCAGACTGGTTGTTTCCGTGGCGCTGGCCAGCGCTACGCTTGCTGGATGCGACAACGGCATCTCAGAGCAGGTCAAGCAAAAGGAAGAGGCTGAGGCCAAGAAGGAACAGAGCAGGCAGGAGGCTTTGGCGGCCTCGCGACGAGCAAACGCCAAAGATGCCGAGCTGTTGAAGGGTTTGGGAGCTGCACTGGAGGCGCAACGCGCTAACGACGGAAAGTGAGCCGACGAGGCATGATTGCCGCCGGCGCTCATGCTGCTGTCACTTCTACCGGTTTCGAACTTGAATTTCGAAACTCCTGTGATATCTTGGTTTTCAAGGGCCAAGTGATGGTCCGAAGATCAACCTCACAAGGAGAATTCGATGAACAACAAATTCAAGTCGCTCGCAGCGGTATCAGCCCTGGTGTTTCTCTCGGCCTGTGGTGGTGGCGGCGGTGATGCTGCTCCAGCAGGGCCTGGAGATCCGGCCGATGTGCCGCTGGCCCAGGCGCCGGCGCTGGTACAACAGTACGCCGCACTCTTCAACAACGCCCGAGCACAGTCCAGGACGTGCGGCACCGTGCAGGCGCCTGCGGTTGCGCCGCTGACCAAGTGGAATGCCAAGATGCAACAGGCGGCCCAGAAGCACGCCGATGACATGGCAACCAACAGGTTCTATTCACACACCGGGAGTGACGGATCGGACGTCAACGCGAGAAACCTCGCGGTCGGCTATCAAGGTACAGCGGTCGCAGAGAACCTGATGAGGGGCACTGGAAGCCCGCAGGCCATCGTGCAGGCATGGATGAACAGTCCTGGTCACTGCCTTGGCATCATGGCTGGCTTGGCCCAAAGCGTGGCCATCGCCAACAACGGGGTCTACACGGTCATGGTGTTTGGTGACTGACAACCAACAAGGTTACGAACTGGAAAGCAAAAAGCCCCTTAGCAGGGGCTTTTTCATGGAAAGAAGAGAAGCACTTCAACCGCCAGGCTCTGCTGCCCAGCACGCACGTCGGAGAACCACATACGATCCACCCTGACAGCTCAGCTCAATCCACCCGCCGCGATACAGCGATAGGGACGGCGCCGATATGGAGGATGGGTTGATGGTCCCCCTCCAGCCTTCTGCCCGGACACCAGTCGTCGCATAGCAAGTGGTGGAAGCATTCTCACCACACGCAGGACAGGGGTCTACCCAGGAAATTGATTGACTTGTGCATCCATCCAACGGATCGAGAGTTCCTCCGCCACCACCTCCTGTTCCTCCAGACACAGAGGTCCAACTTGCCGTAGCCGTAGCCGTCCCTCCCGGGCCGGTAGCGGTGAAAGTACAGTTCGCAGTCCCTGGACTGCCTGGGACATTGTGGTTGGATCGGACGGTACCAGTGGCGCGACTCGTGTTTGAGTTCGTCCACCGACCGGTGCATGACCACTGAAGACTCGTTGCATTGGTGGTCCGAGTTTCAAGCTCGACTCTGCCGCCAGCCGTTGGCCGCGTAGGATCGAACGTTGCTCGCACGGTCGGGGCCGGTGGAGGATTCTGGGCAACAAACGAGGCAGTGGCCGAAGCGCTGCCGCGTGCATTGGTCGCGGTCAACGTGCAGCTCGTTGTGCCAGCGTTGAGCACGGCTTGCGGAGCGAAACTGTGCGTTGAATCAGCGTAGGCATCCAGGTTCGTAAGGTTGAAGGGAGAGTACCCGAAGTTTGCACCAGTGCAGGTCATGCGCAGTTGCTCGGCATGTGGGCTGCTGATGGCCAGCACGACGTTCTGCCCCACCTGCACAGAGGTACCAGTCGCCTGTCCGTTGAAGGTTGCAGAGACGCTGGGAGGCATTGGGCATCGGCCGCCGATTGGCGGCAGTCCGGTGTTGACGCAGCGCAGGTCGTCTGGGTCCCTGACAGGGTTGGCGCTTGGGGTTCCGTTCGGGTCACCACGAGGCTCTCGCCGGCTGAAGGGCACAACCGTGCAATTCCATGAGCCTGGCAAAGCCGCGTCTGTCAGGCAATAGGGTGGCGGCCCGCACCAGAACTGGGCCGACTGGCCAGGTTCATCAGACGAGGTGATTCTCTGGAGGCCCCCAGGAACATTGCACCCCTCGATAGGTTTGAGGGTCCTGAGATCTTGCATTCCATGCCGACCAGGGTCATACCACCAACCACCCCCAGGTTGGTTCACTTGGGCCGCCGCCCAGATTGGGATGGAAAGCAGTCCTGCTACGACAGATAGGACGAGGCCCGCCCTGGCCAGACTTACTTTGAGATTCACGATATTTCTCCTTTGGAAAAGCGCAGTGAACTGACGCCAGGTCAGACACGCTGGCAGCTTGTCAAGATGAGGGCAAGGGCACTGTTGCCGGCGACAGAGATACCATCAGACCCCGTGATGCTCACCTGCCAGGCAGCGTTGATGGATGCCTGGAAGGACCCGGTGTTGTTCCCAGGGTTGTTGATGCCGATGATGTTCGAAGCGGAGACGGCTGCGACCACAGCAGCAGGCTGATGTCCTACAGGGCATGTCGGCGTTGGCACAACGGATCCATGCTGATAGTAGGAGGCGTTCAGCACTCCCCTGCCCTCCTGTCGCACCCACATGCCATCCGAGCACGTGAGGTGAATTCCAGTCACTTCGTCCAGCGCAAATACATCCTCCGTTCCGCCCACACACGACGCTCCCTCGGAGGCGTACGTCAATCCTGTCAGTGGCGCGAACACAGTGCCGTTGCACTGAAAGAGAAGCGCGTTGCCGTTGAGCACCCCTTGCACGATCAGGCCAGTCTCATCCACGGTGCAAGCATCACCGTTATTCACGGTACGTTGGATGTTCACACCGCCAGCAACAGACACGTTGTTCTGGAACTGGGGATCGCGGGTATCTCGTACACGCAAAAAATTGCCGAACCCAGCAGATCCGAAGCCAAACCGCGAGCAAACCACTCCGGCAGGCTGACCTGCGATCGGGTTGTCGACCTCCCAGGCGCCCCCGAAGCCGAAAACAGTGGAGCCATCTTCGAGCACGCTGGCCCCTCCATTCGCACCGAGGCGGTCCAACATCTTCCCAATGGCGTAGCTGTCCATTGTTTCCCCTGGACGGCGGGGATCGGCTACTGGTTGATCGAAGCAGATCAACCCCGTAATGTTGCACTCGACCCCGTTCGGTGATGCCTCGCAACCAGCTGGGACGCGTTGAATGCCGATGTTGTATCCGCCATCGGAGAGGGTCTTGTAGAAAGGCGTTTCACTCGCGTTGTTCAAGCCAAGCGCCATGGCGTTCAGTTGGGCGACCGTAGGGCTCAAAGCCTCACCGAGGCCTGCGCCGAACGCCAAAGTGACTCCATTTCGAGTAATGGGCTGCCCGGCCTGATAGTCCGAGTAATGCTCCATCAAGAGCGTTTCGGCCGCATTGCGAATCAACTCCATCACGCTGGCTTGATTCTCAGCACGGCGGCCGTCTTCAAACTTCCAGTACTGGCTCAAGCCGAAGGCTACAGCGGCGGAGAAGACAACAAGTGCAAGGCCCACCTCGATGACGCCAACGCCTCTCTGGCTTCTACGCAAAGAAGATGGGATTGAGATCTTTTTCATCGGCATCTTTTGATGGGGCTGGAAGGGACGCGGGGCCGATCACCGAACGATGTTCAGGATGAAGCTTTCGGAATTCGACTCACCCGTGGCCAGCCGAACTGACGACGTCACTCGGAACGGGCCCTCCGCCTTGGTCGATCCAGCGTCGGCAACGACGACGGTTGTGCGACATTCGACGGTCACGATGCTCTTGTCCGAGTCAGGGATGCTCCGTGTCCGCCGATCTGCTGTGGCACACGATGTATCACCAACGGACACGGCACCCTTGGCCGCACCCAGAGGCTCGACCTGCCAGGCCATCGATGTGATGTCCGCGCCAAAGGCCTCGGCGACTGCCGCCACTTCCTGGCGAACGCCTTGCTTGGCAAACGCCTCGCCGGACTGGGATAGCGTGTGCACACGCAAAGCGGTTGGTGTCGAATCAGATCCGCCTCCACCGCATGCACCAAGAGCGGCCAACACCGCGGAGGCGCAAAGGGCGGAGATCGTACGCTTGCCAAAGGTGATCATGATGTTCCTTTAGTGGTGGGGAACTGGCCAAGCCGTTCCGAAAAGCTTGGCCAGCTGGAGATTGCTCGGGATGCAGGTTGATCAGAAGCGGCCGACAGACAGGACGATGTCCACAGGCGCGTCCGCATCACAGGCATCTTCCAGTGCAGCCAGGTCAAGCAGGGCACCGTTGGCTTTGACCTCAGCACCAGCCACCGTGATCACACGAAACTCGCTTTGGACGCCGGTCACAATGTCCGAACACTGGTTCGTAGGGACTGCAGGCCAGGTGATTTCCAGCACATCGTTGGTACCGGTGAGGTCAGCGGGCTCGATGGTGATCACGCCACCGAATCGGTTGTTCGCCTCATCGGTACCCGGCACGCGCAGGTGAGCAGGGACCACCCCCCCACGAACAGCGATGTCGGTGGTCACGTCGCCATACCGGCCGGTCGTGCCGTACTTGGCGTTGGCATTGGAGGCCACGAAGGTGATCTCCGAGATGTTGTTGTTCACCGAGTTCTTGCGCTGCGAGTCGCGGTAGAACAGAACAGCCACGGCGACCAGCACAGCAATGACGAGCAGGGCCAGGCCGAGCTCGATCGTCAGCCAGCCCTTCTGCTTGATGCCGCGGGCGGTCTTCAGCTGGTTGGGCATGCGGCGGAGTTGGACGACCTTGCTGCGGTGGATTTCGAAAGCGTTCATGATGAGCTCCTTAGAGAAAACGTTGATGACTACTGGATTGATGGGGCGGCGGTAGTCCCCTGGCGAACCTGCGCCTGCCTCGCGGCCTCTCGCTTCATGATGGCCGACGGGGTGTTCGCCTCTTGGATGGCTGCAACGATCACCATCTGTCCACCATAGAAGTACAAGATGAGTCCCATGATGCCGGCCATCAGCACCAGGTTGAGCTTGATTGCTGCCTTGGAAACAGCGTCTCTTGCTTCCACAAGACCAGTTGTTCCCACTTCGACCAGAACTTGATCGAATTGGGCCTTCTGATCGACCCTGTTCAGACTCTGGATGGCCCCGGCCAAGTGCGCTGAGAGAATCCCATGACCAAACGCACCCACGTAGTTGCCAGGAATCTGCGTCAAGTGGTCATTGATCTTGCCCAGGTGCTTTCTCATCCAGGGCTGGGCCGACTGCGACAAGGTCTCCACGGCATCAGTGAGTAGCCGCCCCGACTGCAGCATGAACGCCAAGTCAGCCATCAAACGAGTGCCTTGGATGTCGCGGTAGAGCGTAAGAATCGGCTTGAAAGGAACAAGAACGCTCCATGCAAGCCCACGCCTGCCTCGTGCCGCCTCCGCTTTGAATCGCCACTCGCCGGTGATGTTGGCCAAGCCCCAAGTGAGGAGCCACGTCATGAATGCCAGGAAGACGCCCAGGAAGACGAGGCCCCACCTATTGAAGAAGATGGCCGAATCACGATAGAAGGCGTTGAAGCCGACCCATATCTCCGCGGGGGCGCTCTCCATGAAAGCCGGAATCGTTGAGCTGGTAAGGATGTAGGCGAAAGCGAACCCGACAGGCAGCAACAGGATGGGGCCGATGACTCCCTTTCGGATAATCGCGCTCATCTCTCGCTGCTGGTCGATGTTGGAGGCCAAGTGGCGCAGCGTCTCGGCAGGGTCCTTGGCCTGGTGAAGCGTAGCCAACGCCATGTGGTCCGACCGGGGCATGCTGGCCATCAGGACATCGGGCAAGGACGTGATGCCGGCCTCCATCACAGCGCGCATAAACGCCAGACCAGAGGCCTTGGTCCTGTCTTGCGTGCGTTCTTCGACGGCGATGACGTATTCGCCCTCGACAAAATCCCGAAGAAGCTCCTTCTTTTCGATGGACTTGGCCAGCGTTCGATAGAACGTTGAACGCGTGCCCCAGAAGGAGCGCAGCTTTTTCCAGCGCGACAGGTCTTTCGCGATCAATTCGCCACCCCTTTTGGTGAGAGAACTTCCATGGTTTCAAGCTGAGTGAACCGCTCGATCTCACGGGGATCGATATGCCCCATCCACGCCTTGTAGATGGCGTGCTCACTCACAAGCTTGCCGTCTTGATTTCCAGAGAAGAGGTTTCTGTCGCTGTATTCCTGTCGCCAGTACCTCATCGCTTCCCGGTCTTTCCCTTGGGAAGCCAGGTCCAACCATTGCGTGTCTGGCATGAGCATTTCGGCCAGGATCGTCAGGCCCTTCGTACCCCGACCGCGACAGTGTGGGCAGCCATCGGGGTTGCGGAAGCGAAGCGCCTTTGGATCGACGCCGAAGCGATCTCGAAGCGTCTTGGCTACGCGTTTGATGTAGGCCTCTTCCTCTTGTTCTCGCGCGTCCTTCGAGTTCTTGAGCCGACTCAGAATCGCTGCTGTGTCCAACTTGCAATGTGCGCACAGCAGCGGCGAGAGCGCCTGATAGCACAACATTCCGATGAGGCGGGATGTCGTCAATTCGGACCGGGTCAATCCGATGTTCGGGTCCGTGAGTCGGTTGAGGGCGCCCTCGATCGAATCCACGTGCAGCGTGAATGCGCTCATGTGTCCCGACTTGGCGACGTTCGCCATCGCCCGTGCACTCAGTTTGTCCCGCACCTCACCGACATCGACGAAGTCTGGGTCGGTTCGCATCAGGCTCTCGATGGCCTCTGAGTACGGGTCCTTCTTTCCGGCCTCTGACAAGGTCAGAAGATTGCGCTGCACATAGATCTGATGGATGTGCGACATCGGGTATTCGATGGGATCGGCCACCTGATACATCGCCATTTCGCCGTACCCAGGGTGGGTCTCAACAAAGGTCTTTGCAGCTGTTGTCTTGCCCGAACCTGTCACCCCCATTTGCCCAATGGCACCTGCCTGAAGACGCTGGGAGCGTCTGAAGACTTCGATGTGACTCGGCGCAAACCCCATCTCCATGAACGACATGGGTTTCGCTCCCGGTGTGTTTGGAAGCAGCCGACACACGACCTTTGGCCCGTACAGCCCGCGAACTGACGCGAACCGCAGTCTGAGGTTCGGGATGCCCAAGTTGGAATCGATCATCGACGCGAGCGTCGACGTTTCTGAGAAAGTGCCGTGGTTGTTGCTGTGACGATCCGACAGGACCTCGTACCCGGCCTTCATGGCGTTGAGCACGTCGCGCTCAGAGAAGATTCCATTGGAAGACCCCGGGACGGGCTCCAAACCTCCATCGACCCGAATCATCACTTCTGCTTTTCCGCCATCGAGAATCCGCATGTGAAGGTCAGTGGCCTTCTCATCCTTGGCCAGGCGAGTCCACTCAGTGAAGAGTGCGACTCCTTCGTTCGCCTTTCCAAGGCTGCCTCCTCTGCGGCCGACGCCGTCAAGCGCAGACAGGCGAATCGAGCGAATGACCTCTTCGCTGGCACGGTACTCACGGCCACCAGAAGAGAGCCCAGCCTCGGCAAGCGCAGAATGGATGATGCCCAAGTAGGGCGTGACGGCGGCGAGCGATTTAGGGCTGTAGTAGATCCTGGCTTGGCTGTGATTGAGCTTGAGAGCGATCACTGAATCCTGCAGATCTTTCGGGATTCGTAGTGCCGGGTTGGTGGAATCAACGGCGGTGAGAACTCCGCGCACCGCCGGCATGTCCGACATGGACGTGATGGTGGCTTCCAGTCCATTCTGTGGCGGCTCAGCCGGCACAGAGTCAAGCCCACCACTTGATGGTTGTGAGTCGACCTCAGCTCCTCCAGGCATCGTATCCATCGCAACCGTTGCGAGTCGAGAGCGCCTGCGCTCTTGCGCCCCGTTTGCGCTTCGCTGTGCGCGAGATGTCGTGGGCACGGCACCAGGAGTGCCGATCATCTTGGTCAACCAACTGGCCATGGAGATACCTCAGTGATGGAGCCTGGGTCATTCGAACCAGCTGTGCTGCTGGCCAACAGACACCCGAAACGTCTTGGGTTCGGCCAGGCACTTTCGCCTTTGCTGCCGGACCAGCGTGCGACAGTCTTCCTGCGACTTGGGCGTGGTGAAAACCACTGTGGACTGCTCCACGGCCTTCACCACGAAACGCCCAGCGATCTTGGAGCCCTCACTGACACGTATCAGAGCGTCATCAACCTGCAGGTCGGCTGAGAGTCGTTGACCTGCTCTGCCGTAGACAGCGCGCGTCGCCAGTCGCCGCTCCACCTTCTCTGGGAGTGCTTCTTGAGACGCCTTGCCCTCATCTTTTGGTGCGGGCTTTTCTGTTGTGAACCCAGCCTTCTTCAAGAAGTCTTCTGTGGCTTTCTGCCGTTGAATCTCGGCCATCTCGCCGATCGTCAGGGGAACGGTTGGATCGCGATAGGGTCGTTTCTCGGGCTGTGCTGGAACGTTGGCGGTCCGAGGGGCGCCGATCACCATCGTGGAGATCTGCTGCTGGCTCCTGTCAAACTCGGATTGCCCGGCCACAGCAGCCGGTGACTGAGCTGCCGTGCCGCCTGCCAGGGTCAGACCAGCAACCAAACACAGAGTGGGAATCAGACGATTACCGCGCATAGGTTTCACCTTCCAGTTTCACGACGAAAGCGTTCGGATTCGCCGTATTGATTTCGAAAGCACTCAGGAGGACGTTCTTGGGCAACCTTGAGATCGCGTCCACCGAGAACGGATAGCTCGTCGTGATCGTGGTCTTGCTGGACTTGACCAAGACCTCCTGCTTCACACCAGAGGACGCCACCGGTGGCCATGGAACCTGCTTGGCGTCCACGGACATCGAGAACCCGGCGTTTGCAAGCTCGTGGATTGCAGGTCGGATGACCTGGTGAAGAGCCACCAAACCATTCGGCAAGCCATCCAGATCGAGGCCTGCCCTTTGCCCGGAATTGGCAAACCTGAAGACAGCGGAGTCGTCCGTCCTCGACTCATCGGCAAGATAGAGACCATCGGGACGAGCTGAGATGAGTTCCAACAGGTCGCCACCCTCTCTGTTCCATGTCTCAACACACTCCTCGACGGTGCATCTCAGCTTGATCAGTGACCACCCGGAAACCAGATATGGCTGGCCCTGGAGCTCTCCGAGCTTCTGTGAGACGGATTCGAAACCCCACCCGGCCGTAGCGGAGGCTTCACGAAGCGCATTCAGGTATGGGGTTGTCCGATCATTGGCCGCCAGCCGCTTCAGTCGATCAGCTTGCTTCTGCGGCTGGATCACAAACTGGTCGTAGACGTAAGCGCCCCCGATGCCACACAGCAGCACAAAGGCAAGAATCGGCACGACGGGGGATCCGGGAACAGCCTTGAGAAGCAACTCCTTTTGCTTCAAGGGCGCTTCGATCAGATCACCCCAGGTGATGTCCGACGCCTCGAACGGCGCTTCATCGTGCTCAAAGTACGCAGGACAGCGGCCGCCGAGCTCATTGAAACGGTCGATCGCCAGCGTCAGGATCTTGCTCTTCTGGTCGACACCGTCATACGCGATTTGGCCGTTACGAACCACGCACAGCGCCCGCTTCTCTGCGTCGCCTTTCAGCCCCATCACAAAGATGGCATTGAATTCGTCCGGATGGTTGGCAAAAAGGAACTCTTGGCAGGCCAGGGCAAAGGGAATCGCACGCTTGTGCTTTCGGCTTTGCAGCACATCTTGTGTTTCGAGGCCGATGTACCGCGCGTCCTCGAACTCGACGACCACGTAGCGCTCGGCCGAGACAAGCTTCGCCACCTGGCGCACGCCCGTTCGCGTGATCTTCTTGCCGGGCAGCACAGACCATTTGATCCCCGCAACCACAGCCACGCCCTTGTTCGTGACATGAATGACTTTGCTCATGAAGTGGCCTTCTCGCCTTTTTCGTTGAACAACTGGCCGGACATGATCCCGGTCACAGCGGCGTTGCCCGCATCAGCACGAGAAAGTGCTCTCGGGACACTTCGGCTTTGAGCGAGCCGCCTGCAGCCACTGGCATTTGCCTGGTCAGGCGGTTTTGGTCGTCCTTCGAAACCAGACGCGAAAGGCCCGTGATCACGGCGGTTTCTCCTGGGGCGAGCAGCACGGTAGAGCTTGCGTTGATCGCATCAATGCGTGGGGTTTGAACCTTCTGCAGCGTCTCGCCGGCGCCGGTTGACACATCGAATAGCCCCAACAGATCAGACAGGCTGATGCTGTACTTGATCATCACCGTGTTGTCGTTCTGCACGTATGGAAGCACGGAAAACTGATCACCAGTCGTCACCGTATCCGTCTTGAGACCCGGCGCACCAGAGCCGCCAGTTGCACTCGCTGTTCCAGGTACGGTTTCCTTGAGGTAGCCGTCCGTGCTCAGGCGCGACTTCGTGTCCCATTGCCCGTTCAGGGTCGTGATGGAGACGGGACGGTGTTGCGTTGACTGGCCGAACTGACTCAGCAACGTAACCATCGCCCTGGAGTTCGTAGTGCCGTTGGAGGAAATGATGTTGACACCCAGTTGACTGGCTGTCGTCTCGGTGAGGCTTGCGGGGGTTCTGAAACTGACCCCGTACCGGTTCGATAGCGACTGAAAGACGCTGCTCCAGTCCACTCCCGCTTGATCTTGGTCCCGTGTTCTGACCGAATAGATGTCGAACGTCACATTGACCATTCGGCGCAGCGCCTTGTTCTCCAGGTCGAGGAAGGCCCGCACGCGCGATTGCGTTTCCTTTGAAGCAACAACCACGATCCGGCCAGACCCGTCGGACATGGTCACCGAAGACCCCGGATCCTGGGCAACCATGTCCTGGACGGTCTTCAACAAGGATTCACGCACGTTCATGCTGCCTTGCTGCTGGATCGCGGTCCGGTTCGTCGTGGAGAGATTGACGCCATCCTCGGAAGCAGAACCTCCTCCACTGGCACCTGCAGACATCGAGAATGTCTGCGTTCCAGGGAAAGCAGCGACGTCGTAGCTTTGGGTGATGAGCCGCATCAGGACAACCGCCCCATCAGAGAACTCCCATGCGAGGGACAGCGAGTTGGTGACTTGATCGAGGAAGTCCCTCAGACGTCCCTTGAAGTTCATGGGGATCGAGTGGACGGTGATGGGGCGAGCTGCCGATAGCGCGTCCGCAGCAACGGAAGCACCTGGCGCACTTCTTTGCGGAGATGGATTGGGTGCGGCCGTGAGTGGTTGACCAGCAATCGGCGCCGGCATCAATGTAGCCAGCTCAACTGGCGCACCGTCGGTGGGCCCGGCCGCGGCCATGAACACGTCGTCTCGAACTCGAACAGGTACACCAGTCATCTGCGTCAGGCGGGCAGCCAACTGAGGAAGGCTGGTGTTCCTTGAAAACTCGAACGTGTAGGTCTCGTTGAATACAGCGGGCAGACGGTCTTCCATCCGAGGTACGGAGCGCATACCTCCAACCCAGGGCTGGCTCGACGCGCGAACGAGCTGGCGACTCTGAAAGTCAAGCGTTCGACCTTCAACGCGAGCCGGCGACCCGTAGGTAGCCTGTGTTCCGCCAAGGTCCCGCGGCTGCACTTGCACCGGCACTCGCGCTTCAATTTCCCGCTGATCCTTCTTGAGCTGCGGACTCGCGCAACCGGCTGCGATGAGCGCGCAGGCCAGAATGGAACCGACATTGTGTAGACGCTGCATCTTGGTTACTCCTTGTTCGGTTGATCGCCCAGACGGGTGATTCGCAGCAGAGGTGGGTCATTGGCGTAGACCACCGCTTCGAGGGGGTAGTCGCTCTCACGAATGGCAGGTGAATTCAAGACTCGGTTCAGCGCATCGTTGAACGACCCCGAGAACCGGTCCTCAGCGGTGATGAGAATGTGACGATCGGCATCCCAGAGCAGTCGATACCCTGCTTGTTGCACCCATCGCTCCAGGGTGGTCTCCAGCCGCAAGTCACTGACCTTGACCTCCCAGGTTTGGGCAGGAACCGCCGGCCTTTCTTCGACGGTCGGCGAGGCTGCGATCCTGGCGCCCTCCGCGGAGCTTTCAACCGCTGGCTGAACCACGGCTTTTGGACTCCCCTGGTCGATGAATATCCTTCGACCAGTCGCATCGATGGTTGCCTTCAAGGCTTCAGCCTCCAGCCACCTTTCGAAGGCTGTGGTCCACGCCTCTCCGGCCACCACCGTGATGCTGCTGGTGCGCGTGACATCAACCGAACGGCTGGTGAAGCCAGTCCAGCCCTTCGGTGCAATTGCCTTTGCAACTGCGACGATGCTCCCTTCGACCCGTTGTTGAACCTCAGAAACAGGTTGCGGCCCCAGCGCACCGATCACTTGCAGTCGGGGCTCCGCATGTGCGGCCCCGACAAAAAAGGCCGCCAAAACAAACAGTGTTCGGATCATTGAATACCTCTTGATTGCGCTGAGTTGAAAATGGCCCCGGTACGTGGACGGTGGCGTGTTGAATAGGTCACCCGCGCGCTTGATCACAGATCTGCGCGAGCGCGTGGATGTATGTCCCCTGTAGCTCGACCATGTTGCTGGCGACGCCAGCGATGTATCGGCGCTTCAATGAAGGGGTCTTGGAGTGGTAGCGTCCAACACCTTCGACCAGAGAGCCCGTTTCGACGATGTGCTCTTGCAAGATCGAGTCGGCTACTCGGATGTTCGTCACCGGATCGAACGCGTCATTGAGACTTGCGAATCGAGTACCGTTCCATCGCCAGTTGACTTGCATCAATCCGACATCGAAGTTGTTTTCGCCCTTTTTCAGCAAGTCACGGACATGCTCAACTGCCAACTCCTTGTTGGCGAAGTAGTACGCACGCCCGGCGTGATTGACCGACCATGGCCAGTACCACCCGGCACGCCCAGTTTCCCGAAGAGCCACAGCAGCAAGTACTGCTGCAGGCGAAGCCGTGCCGACCGCTTCGAAGAGTGCCGTTGGGGAGAGCAGTCGCCAAAACCCCAATCCCTCTGCCATTGCGTAGGCGGTAGCGGCATCAAGGACGGACGGCGACCACGTCGCGCGACCTGTCCTCACAAGCGACTCGAGGTTGGGAGCACTTGCTTCTGTGACCCTCAATAGCGCCGCGCGCTCACCTTGACACACAACAACATTTCCCTTGCGACCGCCGAAATCGGACGCAAAGGCACCAAAGCCCACCGCGAGGAGACTGGTGCCAATGGCGAAGAGGATGTTGCTTTGCATGTCAGCAGTTTCATGCTGGGATCGCTTCCCGAATCTTCGAATGACGAGACTTTGGTTGCCTCTTTCGATCGCGCAAACGTCCAGCGCCTGGACTCATGCGAACTTGCACGACTTGCTTTTCGAAGGACGTGGCTCATCATGGGGCCAACACAACGGACCACCATGGAACATCAGATTGATCGAGGAGAGCTTGTAGCGAGGGTTCACGCTGCGCTCAAAAAGCGCTTGCCTGGCTTCGTCGTACGGAGCCAGCAACAAGCCATGATGAACCGCGCATTAGGGCTGTTCGGTCGATCGCAGACTGGCCTCATTGAGGCTCCAACTGGCACGGGAAAGAGCCTGGGCTACCTTCTGCCGGGGTTGGCCTCCGCGCTGGTGGATGATCGCCTGTTGGTCATCGCGACCGCAACTGCATCGTTGCAGGATCAACTGGCGAAGGACATCCCACTACTGAGCGACGCGTTCGTTGCTTGCGGAATGCCGCCCATTCGCATGGCTGTAGCGAAGGGGCGCGAGCGCCATGTTTGCCCTCTTCGGCTGCAAGACGCGACCTCTGTGAAGGACATGTTCGAGGGCGAGGACGATGCAGTCCTCGACATGATCTCAGACAGGTTCGCTGGAAAGCGTTGGAACGGATTGCGGGACACCTTGCCTGTGCCTGTCTCTGTTCTTCAGTGGAAGCGCATCAACAACACCGCGAACACATGCGCTGGTAAACGCTGTGCGCTCTACGAGGAATGTCCCTACTACCTGACCCAGGAGGCGATCCGCCAGGCCCACGTCGTCATAACCAATCATGACTATCTGCTCAGTTGCCTAGCTCATATCCCGAGCTCTCCTTTGGCGGCTGAAGGAACGATGTACGTTTTCGACGAAGCCCATCATCTTCCGCCCAAGATGCTCTCCACCTTCGCCAGGAGGTTAGACCTTGGGTCATTCCCGGACGAGCTGCTTTCATCCGTGCTCCCCCTATGTGCTGAGCATCGCCGGACGATTGAGCTTTCAGCAGCAAGTGCGAAGGCTCGGTGGGACGAATCATCAGCAATGCTCACAGCCGCCCTGGGCTCGAAGGGGATGTGCCGTTTCCCCCTGGGAAAGCCACCAGAGGCAATCGCCGAGGTCCTTGCCGAGCTCCTCAAGGAAGTCTCCGGTTTGAAGAGTGGGCTTGACAATGCCAAGGATTCCTTCAGAACCAACCGCTCCATGTCTTCCAAGCCTAGGGCACAGAACGCTCTGCTCGACATTGGCGATATGAAGTTCGGCCAGCTCATCGGCGAGATTGAGGCCGCGCGTTCCTGTTTGAGTGATTTCTCCAGTGACGCTGAGATCGCTCGATGGGTAACCCGCGGTCTTGGCCCAGTACTCTGTTGCTCACCGTTCGACTCCGCAGGAATAGCGAAGCGCCACGTCTGGCCTGTTGTGAAGACCGCTGTACTGACTTCGGCAACCCTGACCACACTGGGCTCCTTCAATGCGACGCTGCGTAACCTTGGGCTGCCGCAAGAGACATCAGTGCTGAGACTGTCGTCCCCATTCGACTACACGCAGTCTCGTGTCGTAGTGCCTAGGCTAGCACCGGATGGCACCGCCAAGGCACATGCGAGACTGGTTAAGGCCTATGTGGCTGAAAAAGGCGTTCGTGCAGCTGGGCATGTAGGCGTCCTCGTCTACTTCACCAGCCGAAAACTCATGAACGAGTGCTACGAGTATCTCCCCGAGCACGAGCGCTCCATGGTGCTGCTGCAAGGGCAATGGCAGCCCTCCGCCATGATTGCTGAACACCGACGCCGAATTGACGATGGGGCGAAGTCCATCATCTTCGGGCTGGACACCCTGGGGGAAGGGATAGATCTTCCTGGGAGGTACTGCTCCCTGGTGTTGATCTCGCGCTTGCCGTTTCCTTCACCTGACGATCCCGTCATTGCAACGCACGCCGAGTTCTTGTCCGCCAAGGGACTTGATCCGTTCCGGATGCTGACCCTGCCAAAAGCCGGACTGAAGTTCGCCCAGGTATGCGGACGGCTGGTGCGCCGAGAGGGGGACGGCGGTGACATCGTTGTCCTGGATCAGCGCATTGTCACCAAACGCTATGGCATGAGTCTGCTTCGCGGGACAGAGTTCACGACCATCCATAGCACCTAGTGCATCGGTAAGCGCGGAATCGCGGACTCGGCGATGAAGCTCGAAGATGGCTTGGCCCCGCTTGCCGACACCATCAGATGCTGGCGTGCACGGGTCATCGCGACGAAGAACAAGCGCCTCTCCTCTTGAAGCCCTGAGCCATCGTCGGGAAATGACCCCTCTTCTGCGCCAACAATCCATACATGATCCCACTCCAGGCCTTTTGAGCCATGAGCTGTCATCAAAGCGACTTTGGACCGCTTGTCGTCTCCAGGGTCCGCCTTGGACGGCACTCGTTTCGCCTCAAGAGCGGACACTCGCTCCTTCAGTGCCGTCATTCCAGATTCCTCTCTGAGCGGCTTGGCAAACGCTTGCTTGACGACGTGCAGCATCTTCACAGCCATCTTGTTCTCGGAAACGGGTGTGATCAATACTCCGAGTACGCCATCGAGCACATACTGGAGACTGTTGGCCGCCAGCAGCGTTCGCCACTCCTCCCGCCGCCTCGCCAACATAGCAATCACTTTTTTGGAACCCGCTGACAGTGTGACCTGATCGAGCTGCTTCTTGGTCAGGGTCGCCAAGCCTCTTTGGCCAATAAACTTGTGCAGCGACGTCAGCTCTTCTTCACTGCACCCACACCATGAAAGCACCTGGTCGGCATCCCTGGCTTCGTCGGCAAGTATCAACCGAAGCATGGCCATGAAGACGCCCATCTCCAGGCTGTTGAGAATGCTGCCCCCTTCCGACCGCAGGCAAGGAACATCGTGTTCGATACACACCGCTTCGACTTCGTCAAGTCGCTTGTTGGTCCGAGCCAGCACACCGACTGACCGCCCTTCCGAAAGCGCCTTGGCAGCCCATTGGACGCACTGCTCAGCCTCTGCAATGCGATCGCCGAACCGGTCCCAGTAGCTCGTTCCTCCTGGGCCCTTGAACGACACAAGATCCTTGGGCATTCGCTCTCTGTTGAGGTCAATGAGCTGTCGCGCTGGAGCCAGCACCTCTTCATGGGATCTGTAGTTCGTTCCCAGGACGATTCGCTCGGCTCGCAACGTCCCCACGAAGTCGGTCATGCCCTTGTACCCAAGCGCTCGACGAAAGCCGTAAATGGATTGATCGTCATCGCCAACGGCCGTGAGGATCGACCCGCTTTCCGCATGCAGCAAGGCCCAGTCGTACTGCAGCTTGTCGGTGTCTTGAAACTCATCGATCATCAGGTGAGCGGTCTGCAACGGCGATATCCTCCCCGCCCTGATCTCTTTGTTGGTCTCCAGAAGGATGTCCTGGAAGTCGATGACCCCGTGGCGCCTGAGTAGGCCTGTGTATGTCTCAACAAGCGCACGCTCTTGATCAGTCGATGGAGCGCGGTAGCCAGCTTTGAATGCCTCGATTTCGGCTGTTGCCTGGTCAATTTCCAGATCGAGTTCAGCCTGTTTGATGCTGCGATCCACGATGCTGCGTCGCATGGACTCCTTGATGATCTCCCACTTTCGATCGAGCCGCGAATATCCGGCAGACAGGATTTCCTTGCCCATTGGGGACCGCCCTTTCCCCGGGAACGCCATCAGCATGTCAATGGAATGGAATGTGCCCACCAACAATCGGGCGATCTTGTCTTCTCCTGCCAGGGCCAGAATCCGCTCGCGTAATTCCATCGCCGCATCACGGGTGAATGTTACTGCCGTGACCGTCTGTCCCAACATGAGCAGTCGAGCAGCCTTGACCGCCAAGGTCTTCGTCTTACCCGAGCCAGGAGCTGCCACCGCTAGGCAGTGCCTTTCGCACAAGGCTACTTCTTTCTGCTGTGGATTCAGCGACGCAATCTGATCTTCAAGCATGGTCAGAAAAAAAAAGAGGCAGCCGAAACTGCCTTGGAGAAGAAATCCGCCGTCCTCAGGCGGCCACAGGGGTCTCGGCGCCGGTGTTCGACTCGCTTTGCGCGCCCGCATCGTGCTCACTGGAGGCGGCCGCTCCTTCCCGGCTACCTGATCGCTTGTTTGCGGCTTCTGCGCGGCGCCGGTTGAATGCCCGTACCGCCCGGATGCATTGGCGATTCACCTTCAAGAACAGGTTTCTCTCCCGCAGGCGCATGGTGTCGATCTGACCGATGGTTGCTCCATCGTTGAATTCCAGGGAGGCAAAGTGCAGGATGGCCTCGTCCCACATTCGCAGAGCACGAACCAGTGTCATGGTGTCCCTGGCCTTGACACCGAAGCCTGCCTCAAGCGTCGAGCTCGTGTAGCAAGGCGACAGCCAGTCGTCATTGCTCTCCTTGGCTTTGGCAACCATCACCTCACCCTGCTCCACGGCTTGTCTGGCCTCCAGCGCGTAGGCTTCGATCAGCTCTCGGATGCTGGCCCGCGTGGTTTCGACTTCGACGTCGCTCATGAAGCGCGATCCAAACCGATTGATCAGATAGAGAGTGCGGTCGGTCAAGCCGAGAAACCGGGATGCGGAGCTGGCGATGTTGGGGTCGTTGAGCTTGAGGTCAACATTCACCACGATTGCACTGGGATACTGCCTTTCCAGCTCTGCAGCTCCGTATTTGCGTTGTCGCCGGGCGATCTGCCGCGCTACTTGGGCCCTCTCCTCGGGCGACAGCTCCTGAGGCTCGATAGGAGCGGCCTCTCCGCCGTGCTCACCGGTCTGCTGAGTGGCTTGAGCGAACTGGTTTGCATCGGCAATAGCCGCCTCCGCGGCGGCCATCTCTGCGTCAACGACGGCGTTCTGTTCAACATCTTGTGGGGTTGCCTTGGTGGATTTGGGCATGGAAGGCTCCGTGGATTGGGAAGTTCAAAAGTGGCGAAGTCCATTCTGGAAGCTCGCAGCAGGTGCAAACGCTTGAAAGACGGTGAACGGGGCCGTTCTTTTGCGGGCTGCCTGGCCCGAGCGGACAAATTTGTCCGCTCCCCTTGGTCTGTGAACACGAAAAGGAGCGGACAAATTTGTCCGCTCCAGGGTTGCAGAGACCAGAAATCTTGCTTGAAAGCGGCTGCTTTCACCACTTGACGTCGATTCGATCAGTGTGATGATGAGCCATGCACCTCAAACCAGATGACTATCTCTGCGAGTTGGAGAGCGCCGTCGAAGCGGCTTCCCGGTCTCCCGAAATGCTTGGAGCAACGGTATTGGTGAGAAGAGCTGCGGCACTACTTTCTGGGCCAAAGCACCAAAAGGCACAAGCTTCTCTCCGAAATTGGCTTGATGATGCGAGATGCCAGATGGCAGCTTCCAGCCCTCAAGTGCTCCACTGAACGCTGTTGCCCATGAATCCTTGTGTCTTTCTCCTAGGCCTACACGGGGTCGGAAAAACAACCGTCGGCCGCAAGCTTCAATCTGAACACAACTGGATGCACATCAGCCTGGGCGACCTTGGTCGCTTGGCAAGAGCCAGGCGCTTGCCGCGTGAGCATTCAGTGCGCTTCATGGGATACCTGGCAAGCCAGCAGCCTGGTGAGCGACTCAATCGCTCTCTGATCGATTCACTACTTCTTGAAGTCGAGAATCATCGGTCTCATCGATTGGTCTCGGTGGATGGTTTCCCCGCCGAGCCATACCATGTGGGGCTGCTGCCCCCAAACTCTCTACTGGTGCACCTGACGGCCCCGGAAAGCACCCGAACCGAGAGGCTGACCAAGCGCGGCGAAGCAACGGTTCGACAGTGGTCAAACAAATCCGCTGGCAGCCAGCGTGACCGTGACCTCCCTGCCATCCTGGAACATCACAGAGAGAAGATCCTGGAACTGGACGCGACAGAGCCAGTTGATACGGTAGTACGGCGAATTCTGGCGCTCCTCTACCGACAAACTACCTGAGACGACGGCATTGCCGCTGCCACCACCAACATGCACGCACACCAAGCCCGAGCACTGGCCAGAGTAGCCAATTCGTCCAGGACGCTGGCCAGCCTACGAGATCACTTCACGGCCCAAATTGCAGCCGCAGCCGCATCCGGGAAGCGCAAACTTGCCGACCCGGCCAGCTCATACACCGGGGCGTTTTCAAGAGAAGATGAAGATGCCCTCATCTTGGAGCTCAAAGAAGACGGGTATGAAATAGAGTACACGCAGCGCGACCCCCGCCTTGCTGGAAATCGAGGCGTTTCTGTGATCGTCATCTGCTGGTGAGCGCTACGCAATTGCGCTAAGGACACCGCAAAAAGATATAGCCCCTGGAACCCGAAATCGGGCGCCAGGGGCTAGTTTTTTGCGAGGGAATGAATCCCCTCACCCTGCGTGAAGCAGGAGAAGAGCGAACCTTTTCGGTTCGCGACCAGTTCAGTCGTCCAGCTCAGCCTGCATCAACTCCGTTGCGACCGACGCACCGTCGGCGCAAAGCTCTTTCAGCGTCTGAATGTACTTCGGGATGATCGAGCCGTCTTTCACCGGCCCCACAACCGTCTTCATGTAAGTCAGCACCAGGTCGTGGCTGAGGTTGAACTTCGCGATTTCTGCCTGGAAACTGAGCCACTTCCCGACATTGCTGCCAAGTCGCTGCACCATTCCTTGCCACAGAGCCACAACTTCAGCGGGCTCCTTCATCCACTCCGCTCCGAACCGCGCTTGGGCCCACAGGCTGAGATCGTCGAAGTACCCCCCCTCGCGGGCGTGTTCAATCATGCTTTGAGCAGGCGCACGCGAGCTATCGAGAGCGGCCTCACCGTTCGGCACAGTCCCGCACGGGGTTTGCACACGCTGCGTGGCAGCGTCATCGGTCAGCTGAGGCTGATTCGAAGACTCGACCCACGTCAAAGGAACGGCAGGGGAAGTACCCGAGGGCCGCTCGTCAACAGTGGTTGGCAGGAGCATGGATTCCTGTTGCTTGAGCCACATGACTTTCGGCAGTTCGATCTCCATGTCCAACTGCGGCACCCACTGCTCGCCGATCTTGGCCTTGCCAGTTTCATCGAAGTACGTGCGGCTGACGCGTGCTTTGCTGAGCCAGAACACCGGCCGGCCGTCGGGGGTGAAGTTGGGCAACCTCCCCTTGCAGGTGTTCATCGCCTGACTGAGACGGAGGTAGATCTGCGACGCAGCCTCCGTCGATCCAGTGTGAAGCTCAAAGACACCAGCGCCGGCAATGCCAGGGATGTAGAAGCGAAGGGTTCCACTGAACTTGCACATGCCGAAGCTGTACTCCTCGCACTCCTCCGGAACGCATGCGCCGCGAACGACGGGCTTTCGTTGTACGTGTTGCACCACCTTGCGCTTGGTCTGCTCGGTTCGTACCACCTCCGGCAGATAAACACACACACGAGAGCCGTCCGGGTTGTAGCGAGAACGATAGCGACGCGTTTCTGCGCCACCGCCTTGCACGGCCAAACCCCCGCCAACCAGTGTGTCCAAGTCGTAGTCCTGCACATCGGGAAAGACCACCGGGAACCGATAGAGCTTGGGGCTCCTGTCATTCCCCTTGACCTCGCCATAGAGCTCCAGGATGCGTCTGGACGTGGCCATGCCACCAGTCGCCATGTCCCACGGGTGAGCGTGAAACTCCTGGGTGTTCCGCGGGAAGAACGGATTGGAAATCTCGCAAGCCTTGTAGATCTCCTTCTCTGCTTCGCGAAAGCTCAACAGGCCTTCGACAGCCTTCTGGTAAATCGCAGCAGCTTTGGGGTTCTCGGCTGCACGCTTGCTGATGGCCTTGGTTCCTACGCGGATCTTGCCCCCCACGCTGAACTGAGTGTCGCGTGAGGCGACGCGCTCAGCCAAAAATGAGTTTGCCATTTTCAATTCTCCTTCGAAGCAGGTGCCCGCTTCTTTGGTTGTCGTATGCAGACATTGCACAGACCTTCGTTGCCATATTCACGGCGGATGAAGACTGCTGGCCACAGGAGATGAGCGTCGCCATTGAGATCGCTTCGGTAGTGCGTAGCACCAGAACACGATCTCAATAACCTCTTCTCGCCCGACTTTCGAACTTGCAAGCTACTTTTGAGCTGATAGCCTGATTGCATGGGAAAAGACGCACATGCCCAGATCCTCAAGAGCCTGGCACTGCCCTGCCTTTCGCATGTACTGTTGTGCCTGCCCCATCAGTACGTGGACCGCACGCGAGCCCTCGAATGCATTGCTCATGCACCACTGAACAGGCCTGTGATGCTTCGCGTCCACTTCCGATCGTTTCGGGCACTGGATCGCGAGGGCAACGCCACGCGCAATCGCTTTCCCGCATCCATCGAATGGCAGCTCCTTCTTCCGGATAACAGCTCTGTGAGTACCAGGATGTTCGGTATGACCGTGGACCAGGCCGAGGCCATTGAGGGGAAGGACAGCACGATTGAGACTCAGGTCATTCAGACCAATGGGAGTCGCTATCTCCGGGGCGCTCGACTACAGCGCCTGACCGGGCGCGTCGATGCTCTATACACGGGAATCCCTGGAAAGGTCTCGGGCGAAGTGATCTCCGCTGTCGTCGAGGATCAGTGGTCCAGTGATCTGGCGATCAGTGAGGCAGCCGAAGAAGTGATGCGCTCGCATGTCATCAGTGCGTCCCTTGCGGCCCGCTCGCGAAGCCCTGTGGCCCTGCTGCGTGCCATTCACCGGCCCGACACCGTTGAGCAAGGAGAGCGTGCGCTGGCGTTTGCCAGACAGTGTGCCATCGACGAAGTACGACATGGGGCGCAAGCAGGTATGAGGAACACGTTGGGGCCAGCCCGCTTCAGCATTGACGAGCCACTGATCGCAGCGGTGGCAAACCAGCCAGAGACCCTCAGTGAATCCCAGCGCAAAGCTTTGAACACCATTCGCAGGGCGATCAACCAGCAGCAAAGCGCCAGGATCCTGCTCAACGGCGATGTCGGCAGCGGCAAAACGCTAGTTTTCTGTCTGGCCGCCGTCGCAGTGGCGCGTGCCTCCAAAGGACTTGCCGCCATCTTGGTACCCAACGAAATCGTTGCACGCCAGATCCACGAACTGACCACAGCGCGTTTCGCCGATCTCAAGCCCCAGCTGTGTACGGCTGAAGCGGGGGAAATAGATCCAGAGGCGCTCCTGTTGGTGGGTACCCAGGCTCTACTGCACCGTACGCTGACGCAGCCATTGAGCATCCTTGTGATCGACGAGCAACACAAGTTCTCGGTTGACCAGCGCATGCAGCTCGTGGGCGAGAGCACGCATGTAATCGAGGCCAGTGCGACACCGATTCCACGTTCTCTGGCTTTGGCACTGTTTGACGGCTGGATACAGGCTCGAATCTCCGGCTCGCCGGTGGCCAAGACCATCGATACACACATCCTGCGCGAGAGCGAGCGCAACGCGGCCATCGAGCTGGTGCGTCACCACCTCCAGGAAGGGCGACGCTGCATCTTTCTCTACCCCCGGGTCAATGGGAAAGGATCGGTCACTGAGCGAGCCAAGGCATTGAATGAGCGTTTTCCCAACAGGGTGGCGGTCATCCACGGCAAGCTCAAACCGGCAGAGAAAGAGGCAGCCTTACAGCAGTTCCGTTCGGGTCAGGCGCCGATCGCCGTCGCATCCACAGCGGTTGAAGTGGGCGTCGATGTACCAGATGTGGGCATGATGGTGATCAGCGAAGCCGAGCGCTTTGGCCTGACACAGCTTCACCAGTTGCGCGGCCGTCTCGTTCGTAACGGCGGTCGTGGTGACTTCGTGATGATGACGGCAGAGGCGACAAAGCGGGCAACGCTGGAGCGGCTGCATGCATTGCGAAAGCACTCGAACGGGTTTGATCTCGCAGAAGCGGACCTGAAGCTGCGCGGCTTTGGCGATGTCTTGGGCGACATGCAAACCGGCAAGACATTGGGAACCTTCAAACTGACACGTCTGGTCGCTGAAGACTTCCTCTGACTGTTAAGCCATCATCCCATTCCGCAATGGCGGTTTGTAAGGACAGGTTCGATTGTATCGCGCTGGTGGCGCTTGTACAGCGCAGGAATGCCGCAGACCCAGCCCATGCGTTCGCATGAGCTGGGTCTCTGGAGGGTTACGCGGCCAGCTTGAGCAGTGCATCGATCTTGTCGATGATCTGCGTCGGCTGAGTGGCTGCCAGGTCAGGGTTCGTTTGCGCACCCGATCCGCCCTTGGAGGCAGACCAGAAGCACATCCCCTCCCCCGTCTTCAACCGAGAAACGGTGAAGCCACGGTAGAGGAAGCGCACGGGGATGCCGTGCCGAAGATCGTTCCTGGTGGTGATTTCAATGGTCGGCTTGAACATAGTCTGCATCTCCTGGTTTCCGCAACTGCGGTGTTTACAAGGCGATGTATTGGCTTTCTGCTGCACTGGAGTCAACGCAGTAGGAAGCCCGCTCCGTAAAGCGAGCTGGGGCTGGGCTCATCTGGAAGCCCGTCGAAACTCCCAAGGCGGTACCGCCTCGTGGTCACTCCAAACGCCCCTCTTTTCGTTCTTGGCCTGTTGCTGCAACTGGTACAGCGACTTGTCGGTGACATACCGGTCATAGACCCAAGCCATGCCGGCTGAGACCATGTGGCTTTGTGCGTCTACGCCATCGCAGCGAACCCGCGCAAGCTTTCGGCCAAAGCGATCTTCGCCCTCAACATCGAGCGACGCGAACTTGCCAAAGCAAATCCGCGCCAACTCCTGCCTGGACTTGTTGCCAAAGGCCTGCTTGGACTCAGGTGCGTCAATCTGGGACAGTCGCACCCTCACCTGTTGACGCTGCGGCGTAAGTAGCTTGAGCGTGTCTCCATCGCTGATTCCAACGACCTTGCCTGTCAACTCCCCGGCCATGAGACCAGAGGCGAAGAGCAGGCAGAGGAGCGTCAATAGCGACTTGTCTTTGAGAATGGGTTTACGCATGTCGTCAGGCAGCAAGAGCCAGTTGTTGCTTCGGAAGAAAGTCGGGCGCGACCTGCGGTTCAGTGCAGCCTATCAGCCGTTTGGTCCAGTTGCGCAAACGGGTGATGGTGCCCTGGTCCTCAAGATCGCGAACGTAGAACAAGAGGTCCTCTTCCAGCGACTCCATGCGCCGGTAAGCATGCACCTTCTTGGCGAGGTTGATCATGCTCTGGCGTCTGGCCCCTCCGGCCCGGACGTTGATCATGATGTTGCTGCAGAGGTTCTCTCGAAACGCTACAGCACTGAGTCGTGCCTTTCTCATGACAGCGACTCCGCCGGGGTACGCAACCCCAACTCGGCGATGGCATCCCTGTCCCAGCGGCGCAATACCCCTTTTGGATCTGCTTCGACCGCATGCGCCCAGCGACACGCAGCAGCCGATGATGCATCGTAGGCAATCTCCACCTCTCGGTAGACGCCAAACTCGTGCGGATTGCTGCAGATGCGAAGCCCTGCAAGGACATCCTCACACTCGGCGGGAACAGGATAGTGCCGGAGAATTTGGCGCCTGTATGCCGCGGTTTCACGCCGTGACCGGGTGGAATATTCATCGTCGCCGACCTGAGCGCACTGCTCTTCAGAAGGCGCCGGCCCGATCGACAGATAGTCAAGATTGAGTTTCAGCATGTGACTCCTTTTCCGCAGTTGCGGTGTTGATAAGGAGTCGGTCACACAAAGTGACTTTTGACTGGGGGCGAAGGGCCCACACTCAAAAGCTTCCTGTGGTGATTCTGGGTATCCGTCACAACCAGAGCAACATGGAATGCTGCATTCAAACCGCCTTGATTTGGAAAAATGCTGGTCCTCCGCCCGATTCGGGACGGAGGACCAAGCTTCAATCGGCCATTGCCAGTGCGCTCACGTCATCTGCATTGATCTCCAGCATGCTGTCGATCTCAGCCTGACGCTCAAGCAACAACTGCAGCTTCTTCTCGTACACAAAGGGGCAATCCGCCCGCTGTCGTTCAAGCAGCCGCCCCTGCAGTTCCAGCAGCCGCGCTTCCGTCTTTTGAGCCTGATGGGCGATCTCCTCTGCAAACCACGAAGGCTTGAAGTACTCGATCAGATCCTGCCGATTTCTCGGCAGGGCCCTAAGCCGCATGGTGAAGGCCTCACTCTGTAGCCGGACTTGTTCGACAGGACCAGCGTTCCACACTTCCTCGATTTCGATGACCACATTGCCCAATTGAAGGAGGACATGTGGCTCATGAGAACTTCGCCGGTCTCTGTAGTCCTTGAGGAACTTGCGAATTTTCTGCCCTCGTTTGAGAACAGCTTCTGCGCAATTTTCAAAGTCTGCGAATCGATTCCCGTCAACCTCGAACCCACGCCCATCGACCCTGGCACGCTCACCCAAGGATCGGACGTTCTGAAGATGATCTCGCGCTGATGCGATGCCCATCTCCAGGTAGCTGACTTCGCGTCGGTTCTTGTACTGCTCATTGTCGTGCACCGACTTGAGCGCCTGCAGTCTTGCGACCTCGGCGTCCACGCCTGCCTTTTCGATCACCATGGGATTCCCGCTGGCCAGCGCCTTGACCTCGGCAAACGACAGTGCTTGCATGGAGACATCCTCCACTGTGCGCACACTACCGTTGTTCTCCATCACTTGCGCAATGAAATTTGCCTTGCGCTCCAGCCCCTGCCACATGTAGACGTCGAAAGTGGCCTCGGTCGCGTACCGGTAGATCCACACCTCTTCGTTCATGTTGCCTTGCCGGATGATGCGTCCGTCGCGTTGTTCTACGTCTCGCGGCCTCCAGGGTGCATCCAGATCATGCTTGGCGACCAGACGGTCCTGCACATTCGTTCCGAACCCCATCAGCTCCGTTGACCCGATCAGGACCCGCTTCTTTCCCGCCCGCACCATGCGATGCAATTGGGCTTTCTGCTTGTCCGTCTTGAAGTCCTGTGCGAACGCGATTTCTTCTGCAGGTACACCCTTGGCGATCAGTGCCGCCTTGATGTGCTCATAGACCGAGAAGCTGTTGCCAGGCACACTCAAGTCACAGAACACCAGCTGCGTCAGACGTTCCTGAATGCTCTTCTCCCAGTGCCAGTAGACACGCTCGATGCATGCCTCGACCTTGGTACCCGGCTCTGGCACCAGCGTGGGGTTCACACATCGCATATCCAGCGCAGCCTTGCGGCCATCGTTGGTGATGCACAGCATGTTGTCCACTTCCGGTTTGACTTCACCCGTGCGGACCCGCTCGGCTCTTTCTACCAGCGACTGCACGAAGCGACGCTGTCCTTCTGTCGGTGGCACGGTGACCACCGTGTGGCTTCCCCCCACCAGCTTGGGCTCGGGAAGGTTCAGTTGCTTCTTGGTCCGGATCTCTGCGACTTCGCGGAAGATCAGCATCAGCTCGGGCACGTTCACAAAGCTTGCAAAGCGGGTGTGCAGTCGGTAGCCAGAGCCCTCGGGCTTGACTTCCACACACGTCACCTCACGCGCAAAGTTCGCCGCCCAGGCGTCAAAGCTGTCGATGTGCAGTTCGCGCAGTCTTTCCTCCTGGAGGTAGGTCTGCATGATGAACATCTCGCCGATCGTGTTGGAGATCGGCGTCGCCGTCGCAAAGCACAGGCCGTAGCCGTCATTGCTCCTCTTCTCGAAGATCACCCGGGACTTCAGGTAAAGGTCCAGCGCCCGCGATGAGCAGCTGCTGGAAATGCCCGGGATGCGCTTCTTCTTCGTGAAGAAAAAGAGGTTCTTGAACAGATCGGCTTCGTCGACCAGCACGGTGTCGATGCCCAGCTGCTCGAACCCGAGAACCCCCGAGTCCTTCTCATTGCTGACCAGGCTCTCCAGCTTGGTTTCGACCATCTTCGCTGCCCGTGACGCTTCCCGCACCACGTTCTGATCAGTGACACCCATGACCGCTTCGCGTGCCTTGAGCTTCTGCTCGCTGATGAACTCCCTGACCACCGCTTCGCTCAGGCCGATGCGCCCAAAGGTCGCGTGCGTGACGATCACGCAGTCCCAGTCGTTCGTTGAGATGCGCATCAGCAACTCACGCCTTGCATCGCCCACCAGGTCGTCCTTGCTTGCAGCCAGGACCTTCGCGCGAGGGAACGCACGCAGGTACTCTCCAGCGAACGCCTCGAGCATGTGATTGGGCACAACCAGGATCGGCTTGTTGGCCACCCCCAGTCGCTTGAGCTCTTGCGCCACACAGATCTGGATCAGCGTCTTACCTCCTCCGACCGCCAGTGCGTACAGCGTGTTGCCGCTGACGATACCTCGCCAGATCGAGTCCTTCTGTGCATCGCGCAGCGTGATCGCCGCACTCAACCCAGGGATGACCAGGTGGCTACCGTCATAGCTTCGGTTGACATGCCCGTTGTAGAGCATGTTGTATTTCTCCTGCAGCGCCGCGGACCTGTCCTTGTCGGACATCAGCCAGTCAACGAACGACTTCTCGATGGTGCGTGCCTTGTCTTGCGCGGCCAGCGATTCGTCCTTGTTGATCACGCGCCGTTCTTTTCCGTCTACTTCTATCGTGTCGTACACCTCCGGTGTTTGTTGGTTGAGCAAGTTCCCCAGGATGTCCCAGAAGTTCTTGCGAGATGTCCCCCACGTGGTGGTGAAGGTTTCGTGCTTTGGGTGACGGAAGCTGATCACCCATGAGGCGGTTTCGACCACTTGCGTGACCTCTACCGAGTAGTAGGAGAAGTTCGAATGCTCGCCCGAGAACCGACGTCCGATCTTGAACGTCTCTTCGAGCCACTGGCGCACGTGCTCCTCTCCGATCCAGGGAACGCCCAGCTTGATGCCGACCTGCTCCAATGGAATGGCGGGAGGCACCACTGCCTTGAGCGCTGCCACGTTTCTTTGGAACGACGAGTCCCCCTTGACCGCGGCTTCGGCGATTCGGAGCTTTTCCCTCACGGGTCCACTTAGGTACTCCATCGAATCGACCCACTTGCCGCTTCGCGGATCCTGGTAGATCCGTTCACTGGCCAGCAGCCGCTCGACCACCTCCTCTTCAGGCACACCCATCGCGCCGGCCATCCACGCTGTGTCCATCCGCCCGAAGCGGTTGTAGGACAGCGCAATCGCGTCTTCGATGGTGTCCGCGCTCTCCTTGAGCACAGCGTTGGACACGGTGCTTTCCTGGAAGATGTCAGCCTTCAGAGCAGCTTCCTGCTCGTCGTCCCAGATCTCCAGGGACCACAACAGCGGCGCGTGGCTGTCGTTGCGGTACAAGCGCCGGTTTCCAGCGTCCAGGAGAAAGCCATGCTGCTTGACGAAGGCATCGTAGAGCCGATTGAGCTCAGCGCGATACTGCTGGGCTGCGTTGCTCTTGACCGAATCGGCCTCCAGCAGCTGCAGCACGCAGTCCCTGATGCGTGTCATTCCCTCGATCCGTCGCAGCTGATGGGCTGGATAGTTCTCGGTGTCGGACACGCCGTTTCTGCCATCGATAAGCATCAGGCGCCCCTCTTCGTCGAAGAAGAACCCGTGGGCTACGTAGCTCTTGAGCCCCTTGGGGTCTGCTACCCGTTGCACAGGACCATCGCTGACGTTGATGGTGCTATCGAAGGTCCCCTGAATGCATGCTTCCTCGCTGAGCGCCATCAGTCGCTTTTGCCAGTCATCGTGCGCTTCGACGCCCAGCCGCGTGCCCCAGCGATTGCTCGCGAGGCTGTACTTGCCGAGAACCCAATGGGGGTTCTTCACGAAAAGGGCGTTGACCTTCGAGGACTCAACCCAATACGTGTAGTTGGCGGTGCAGTATTCCCTTGCGGGGTTGGCCTTGTTGGGCAGTTCAAAGTTGTTGTCCCAGGGACCAACCTCGACTGACTTGTGTCGCCGCTGCAGGATGAGGACATCTGCAACAACGTCGGTGCCGCCGAGCCTTGCAAAGGCAGCCGAAGGCAGCCGGATGGCCATCTTCAGCTCCGCGCGTGAGCACAGGTGGGCCAGGAACTCCCGCGAGCCGTTCTCCAGCGTTGAGCTGGTGGTGATCAGCGCCACAATCCCGCCCGGTCGCACCAGTTCGATGGACTTGATCAGGAAGTAGTTGTGGATGTTCAGCTTGAGCTTGTCCAGGCGGGCGTCGCTCACCCGGTAGTTGCCGAATGGTGCGTTGCCGATCACCAGATCAAAGCGGCCGTTTTCACGGCTGCCCAGATCCTGCAGCCCAATGGGCATGACGGTGGTCTGCCGGTCTGCATAGAGCTCGTCTGCCAGCGCTGCCGTGATGGGATCAGGGTCGATCATCACCACTCGGCTGTCCTGCCGCAAATCCTCGGGCATGGCACCAATAAAGTTGCCCGTTCCGCAGGAAGGATCCAGCAATCGGCCTCCTTTGAATCCCATGCGTTGGACGATTCTCCAAATGGCCCGCACCACGGATGGTTCCGTGTAGTAGGCCGAAAGCACCGATTCCAATGCACCGTCGTACTCTGCGGTCGTGAGCAATTCCCGAAGGCGCTGCTGTTCTTGCGGGTGCTTGGTGCTGGCTGCAAAGACATCAGAGAGACCGCCCCAGCCGCTGTAGGCGACCATGGCACGCTTCTCTTCATCTGTGGCGACCATACGGCCCTCTGCACGCATGGTGCGAAGGGTTTCGATGGCCCTGATGTTTGCTGCGATCTTGGAGCTTTCGGTGCTCAGGTGCGCCAGCATTTCATCCCGGAGGACGAAGAGATCGCGCGCTGGCTTGCGGGGTTTGACCACGCTATCGACGGCCACCTGAATCTCACTCTTGCATGCCGGTGCCTCCTGGACGGGCCTTTCGAGAACTTCGAAGTCCAGAAAGTCGAACAAGGACGTTTGGCGTTCATCAATTTTTCGTTTCATGTCGTTTTCCTTTCCCGATGCCCGGGTGGTTGTGAAAACGACGGCTCAGAGCCATTCATCAGGGGTCAAGCCCTCATGAATGGGTCCGTGGTGGTGGTGGTGACTGATGGTCACTGAGCACGCACATCCTCATAAGATGTGCGTGCCAAGCGACTGCTCTCAGGTAGGACCTGCCGATTCACCGAAAGCACCTTTGGGCAGCTCCCAGTTCTCTCCGACATAGACCTCCATCGTCATCTCTCGCGAGTTGGCGGCATCGATCCACTTCTGCTCGCACTCATAGGGAGTCCCCATGTCGGCCAGCTGGTCGACTGAGTGCTTGCGTTGGATCGTCACGCCAAAGCGTTTCTCGTAGGTGCTGATGCTGTCGAAGGCATCGGGTGCGACGAGCCTGATGGTTGCCCATTGGTTCTTGCTGCCGAAGATGCACTGCCTGCAGCTCAGACGCCCCCAACCCAGGTGATATCCAGGGTGAGCCCGAATGCCATGGCGCCGGATGATGTCCCAGACCTGCTCCTCAAGCCAGGCATGAATGGGGCGCCAATGGTCGATATGCCGTTGGTGTTGGCGCCCATGCCGCAGATCCGCTCGATGCGTCTCGCAGGTCCTGTACTTGGCTCGCGCCGCGCTCTCCTGCGCTCGCTCCCCGGTCACCACCAAGGTCTTGCCTGATCGATACCGCTGGTCATGCCTCAGGTACGTCGACCCGATGTCGATTTTGAGGTACGCCGAGCACCATCTTGTCGACAGATCGGCGCTGACCTGCGGGAACTTCAAGCGAGTGCCAGCAGGCCCCTGTCCGCCATGAGCGACATGGCCGCCTTTGCCGTCGGGGATCATCACTGCACCCGTGGGACTGTTCTGACGCTGCATCTCCTTCTCGAAACCGCCAGCCCGCCAGCTCGTCTCAAAGGACATGCCAAGGTGGTCGGCCACCGCCTTGCAGTACGCCTCTGTCACAGGCCAGTCCATGAGCTTCGAGCCTTCAGCACCATCCACCAAGTGGTGGTGTAGCACGATGTTCCCGGCAGGCACACCGATCTCCAGGAGGTGGAGCACACAGGCCAGGGAGTCCTTTCCACCCGAAAAGAAAACGACGTATCGGTCGTAGCTCAGGGGATCGAAGGGGGCCTCAGGTGACGACTGGCCTTGCTCGTGAGCGCCCTCGGACGCCCACAGATCTCGTTGCACGTAGTCCATTGCTTTCTCCATTCCCCATACGGGGTGTTCTGAAAGCGATGGCGTAGAGCCACTCTCATGGAGTCGGTAACCACATGAGAGTGGCCCCGAAGGGCCACTAGATGAAGGCGTTCTCAAGCTCAGAATCGATCACGCCGGCGTCCCGAGGTCATCCTTGTCCGCCAGGCAGATCCTGTCGCTGACTTTCAGCACACTCGCCTTGTCGCAGGACTGCATGAACGCATTGGCCAGGGCCGCTCCATTGGGCGTATTCGGGAAGTCAGCCAACAACGAAAAGCGTCTTCCATAGAGCGTAACGGTTCCTGGAGGTGTCGCACTCACGGATCAATCCCTCCCAAAGGCGATCACGCGCTGACGGCGTTCATGCCGACGCTGTGCGGACAGAACGGGGGGAGTCTTCCACGGAAGCCACTTATCGACAATGCCGGCGCGGCGATTGATCCGTTCGTGGATCGAGCCATCGGCAATACTGGCCAGCCAACGGTAGCGCGCTGCGGTGTTGTAGACCATGCCCCGGCCGTCGAAGTGGCAGCGTTTGGGCGCACGAGCGAGGAAATCCCGAATCTCGTTGACATCCATGCTCAGGCCTCCTCAATCGGTGTATCCGAGACGCAGACCGAGTTTATGAAGACCACCTGATCGTGCTGCAACAACAGAGCCTTGCGTGCCAGCGCCGCTTGTTGCTCGCTCATGCGATGCCGCTGGACCTCCGCATCCCACATTTCCTGCTCGAACGCAGAAATTGCAGCTTTGCGATCAGGAACGTGAAAGATCAGGATACTGTCCTCCTCATCTCCAGGGATTCGCCCTGTGACAGCCCAGTACCGGTTGCCAGTCCCCTGCTCGCTGTGTGATGTGTTCATGTGTTTGCCTTTCCCTCATCCGAGGTGGTTGAAAAGGCAAAAGCCACACGGATAAACGCCCAAGCGCTCAATCGTCTGGTCTTGCGCCAGTCTGAAGGCCCGCCAGCATATGGGCTGGCAGGCGTTCAGGTTGAAGTAAGGGGCGCTGTGATCAGGCGTCGTCACCCGTCTGTGCCCGGTACAGGACCTCTGCAGTGATGCAAAGCAGTTCGTGGTCCTGCATAGCGGCATCATCAAGTGGTCGATATCCGATCACCGACTCGTAAAGCTCGTTCAGGCCCTGGCGACCGACAACCGTACGCTCAGCGATCACTTGGTCATTGAGGTCCAGAACCGTGATGCGGATGACATCCGTTGCGAAGTCTGCAACCTGAAGGTCTGGTCGATTTGGTGCGCTCACCTGGACATCACCCAGCGGCAGTTTGACCGGGCAAACGAGCGGCCCGGTAGGCTGACCACGCTCATCCACTGATGGTTGCAGCGCGATACCACCCTCTGCGATGCGGGCGAGGCGATAGTGTTGATCCATCTTCCCACTCACGCCGGCAGGCGACGCTTCACTTCTGCGCCGATGCGTTCCATGATCGCCATGTGCCCGAGATTGGCCACGTCGATGAACCTCCAGTAGGTGCGACCCAGTCTTGCGTAGATCGTTGTCATCCGGCCGCTGTAGCGCTCAGCGAACGCAAAGCTCTCACCCGCCGGTGTGCGCACCCAGTTGTCGGGCGGCAGCATCTCAAGAGCATCATTGAACTGATCTTCGCTGATCATCTCCGGCGACGTTCGCAGATGCGCTTCCTGTTGCTCGATGACCTCGTCAAAGTCACGCAGCTCGATCTTGGGATAGCGCTGGCGAATCTCCTCGATCGTTTCTCCGCTGTAGAGCCCCTTCCCTTCAGTGGTCATCTGGTCGATGACTTCCGGGTAGCCGGCATCGTTGACATTGACGAACACCTGGTGCTTGAGTTCCATGTCCAGTTCTCCTTGATGGTGCCGAATCCTCGGCGTTGATGAAGGAGAGGCCAGTCGGCTTTCTTCAGCGTCTTCGCTCAAGAAAGCCTCCTGTGATGGAGGCGTGAAAGGCTGATCAGCACTTATCCGGTGGCCAGCGCGAGCTGATAAACCGGTGCGACATGCTGCCTTGTGCCAGATGCCTGGCGGTACCAGTTCAACAGGCTACTGCCAATTCTCTCGAACAGTGCCTTGACGGGCGTGAACAGCACGCTTTGACCCAGCAGCTGGTGTGCCCTGCTCTGCGACATGCCCTCAATCAGGTGCTCAGGAATCTCTTTGATCCTGGCATGTTCGTTGGCTGTGAAGAGCCGGTAGACACCATCGCGCTCAGGATGCGCCAGCAAGGGGTCGGTGCTTCCACCCTTGGCATAGCCCTTGCGGAGCACTGGAACCTGACTGTCCCCTGGCTTGACGATTTGCATTGCAAATCCGTTCCCCTTCTCCTGGTCACGATGCTGCTTGACCTTGAGGTAGTTGAAGTCGCGCCAGGCCGGGTCGTCGGCCGGTACCGCCTCCATGACCTCGGCCAGCGTTCGCACTGCCGTGCAGACTGGCGTGAGGTTCTCAAGCTCGATTCCGATCCCCTGAGTAGCTGCCACGAGGAACCAGCGCTTTCGATGCTCAAGAACACCGAAACTCTTGCCATCGAGCACCACCTCCTTGACAGCGTAGCCGCAGTCTCGCAAGTGCTGTCGCATGATCTGAGCCGAGGCGCTCTGCGCGTACTCAGTGACGCATTCGACGACCACCACAGAGGGCTGTGTGCGCTGGACCACCATCAGAAAGCTGGCTGCCAGGTGACCGACTTCCGGGTGCTCCTCCATCATGCCCAACTTGCGCTTGGACACTCCGGCACGTGACGCCCCGGAACACGGGATACCCACTGCGAGGATGTCCACTTGAGGAATCTTGGACATGAGCCATTCATCTTGGACCACCTCCTGCATAGGCGCCCCAAGGCCCATCGTAGTGCCTTGCCAGACCTCGTTGTGCACGGAGGCGTGCTCCAGCAAGTCGGTGTCGATCTCGTTGGCTATGGCCAGCTGGGATTCGATGCCTGCCTGCTTGAGTCCGGTGTGAGCAGCGTTGTCCAAGATCCCACCTCCGTGAGACAGGGACGCCGTTGTCAGCCTGCCCTGGCTCAGGTTCTCCCGCAAGCGCGAAAGCCGCCGCAGGGCGTTGAGCTCCGATGCCATGGGCATCATGCAGATCATGTTGTCCTGAATCACCAGTCTCACAGCAGCCAGCCCGTCCAGTGGATCGAGGGCGGCTTTGCTGTTGATGTCGATGACGGGAAGAACTTGGCCGTTGGCTTCCTTGCGGCTCACGCGGTATTGCCCTTGGGAATCCACGCGCAGAACCACCCGGCGGTTCTCGTGATCGGTGTGTCGGGAGTAGGTGACCCCCGCGCCAAAGCCGGCATCTGCCAGCACCTTCGTGTCAAGGTAGATACGCGGCGAACCTCGGTGTGTGGTGAGGTTGCGAATAATGTATCGCCTGATCATGTTGCTCTCCTTTCTGCATCAGCAGTGATTGAAAGGAGAGTGCCCGTACGAGCCTTCCTCAGCCGCCAGGCTCAGGAAGGCCCACTTGACAAGCGCAGGAGCGCGTCATGCCTTGTCAAATCATCGTACGAACCATTTTGTTCTGCCTGTTCCGCAATTGCGAGTAGGGTGGCAGAAAGGCGCCGAAACTGAATTGATCGACGCAGCTCGATTTTCGCAGAAAACTATGCGCGCTGGCAAGGTTGCGTGCAAGCGCTTCATCTTGAGCGGACAAATTTGTCCGCTCAGCGTCCTGTCCAGGACCGCAACCGACCATCGTCAATGTGGACAAACTCCCTTTGGACGTACAGCCCGACACCTCCCCCTTGGAGATACTTTGCCGCTTCCGCCATGCCTGAGGATGACATGCCTGGCATGCGGCCGTCCCATGCCCTTCCTTGCACATGGAGGCTGTTCCGAGCAGCCCCTTCGATGCGGCTGTTGGTTCTTCGACTGCGATGTCCAGACGTTGTGATCAGAGGCTCATCAACCCCTTGAACCCTGGCGATTCCCTGAAGCCCACAAAGGATGTCCAGTAGCACAGGGGACATCTGCACGGCAGCGTCTTCCCGTACATCGCGCATGAGTCTGCAAATCTGAACATAGGGCTCCATCAGGAGCTGGCCGTTGGCGAAATAAACGCCCTTGAACTCTTCCACTCCGTTCGATGTATGGCGCCTCAACCAAAGGTGCCTCGGCAATGACCAGAAATCCCTTTCTCCGGCTCTCGCTAGAGCCGTTGGTGCGAAGAGGGAGCCAGCAAGAGCAGCAAAGGCCCCCTTCATCAGGCGCCTTCTTGCGTTCTGCCAGTCCAGCGATTGCTGCCCTGTAGGAGACGTTTTTTCATCAAAACAGCATGTCGTATCCATCAACAATTCCCCCATGACAAGAACACACGGTCGACCTAGCCCAGTGAAGCGCGACGAGGTAAGTGAAGGTGGGGGGCCAGCCATTCGATGGCATGAGCATCCAAGCGCCAACCGCGTACTGGCCACCACGATTGCCAAAGACTGGGCAAAAACCGGGCAGAGGTATTGGCCCCCTTTTCATCGCAAGCCCACTGTGCACCTCGCAAAGGTATCCCCAAGCCAGCCACCCTTGGCTATCGAAAGAACGCTCGATACAGCCGGAATTTGACTCCCATGACCTTGAACATCTTCAGCATCAACGGCAAAGCTCATGAGTGCCTGGAACTCAGGACCCGGGCAGACATGACCGTCTGGATTGCCGAACACCACGCGCATGTCTTCGACGGTGGGGTCGGCCCTGAACTTGTCTTCACACCCTTTGACTTGGTGAAGGACAGCCCCATCTTGATCAGCAACGACATGCATGCCTACGCGATGTCGCCAGCTGGGTGGTTTCATGCGCGGCTGTACAACGTAGCCATCAACGTCGACCGGTACCTGATGTACACAGAGCGAACAAACAAGGAGGGGATCGCCCGGTTGCTACCCTTTCACATGTGCCTGCAGAACGGTTCTCTCGCAGGTTCCCAGGTGAAACATCCCCTACCTCTTCCCTCCCTGACGAGGACAAAGCCACTCTCGCCAAGTGCCGTGAAGATGCACCGAAACAACGCTCGGCTGCTAAGGAGCCTGCACTCGTCACACGAGTGGCAGTTGCTTCCAGAATCCGACCACTTCTGTCGGGTGATCGCCACTACCTCAATTGTTGCCGCTTGACCAGTTTCAGTGAGGAGCCGAGTGAGTCCCGGTCAAAGCGGGTACTTGAACGCGACCAAACACTCTTTGTTGCACCAGCGGCCGAGCTGACGAAACGCGGCGACGTAGTAGCGAACGGTCGAATCACTGTAGCCCTCTTCCTGGAGATTCCTCAATAGCGCCAGGACGTGCTCGGCACCAAGCTGCGCGACATCATCCAGGTGGTGCCCCAGGGCCCAGATCCGCGAGACGCCTCTGATCAGCGTCTTTTCGATGGTGACCAGCCTGTCTTTGGAAATCGAACGTCCGTGTTTACGCTTGCCACCACGGCTGACAGCCATCGTCACCGATCGAAGTAGCCGGCCCTGTCGTTCTGCTGGGTTGTGAGTATTTGTGGACACCACACTCATATCTGATCGCAAGGCGATTAGTCAAGATCCCTCGGTTCGTAGCAGGTGCCACTGACTTCAAGGAAGCCAGAGCCTTCTATCGCCTTGTCCGGACCACCGTCAATGGCAACCGCCTCCACCGTCTCTCGATGAGAATGCGAAGCTCAGATGCCGACAGGAGCTCGCCGGGCTTGACAACGAGGTACGCGCCATCCGGAACTGCCTGCACCTGGCGTCCACTTTGATCGATCACTTGATCAACGACGACCCCCTTCTCCGGGACCAGGTATAGCGTTCCGTCTGCGGCCATCCAAGAGGTGGAGATGTCCTCCGGGGCAGGCAGAAAGGTCACTCCCTCATACTGCGGTTGTCGGGAGGCACATCCGCCGAGAGCAAGCGAGGCGACCAGCACAACTACGTAAAGGCCATTCGTCTGCTTCATGGGTAGCTCCCCCGTTGCCGTGCCATGTAGGGTTCCATTTCCACATCTCTCGTCAATGTGAGAGTGAATGGCGTTCCGATTTCGACAGTCCCTGTCGGAGGAATGCGAACGTTCTTTGCAATCGTTGCATCAATGACCTGCGAAAGCGCGGAACCCATGATGTTCCCTGCCGTCTGGCGACCTCCATCGGCTCCGGTCACAACCGTGATGTTGCGATCGTCTCTGGGCAGAAGGTAGGAGCTGGCCCCAACAACCAGTGCGGTTCCGAACATCTCCCAGAAGTGGTTGTTGATCTTGGCCGGCATTCCCGTCGCACCGGCCTCATCCCCGGCTGGGGCGCCACTCAACGCAAACGATTTGCCGTTCGGCAGGCGCAAGCGCGTACAAGCAGCAAGAATGACCTTCTGACCTTGATGCAGGTTCGAGTCGTATCGACAGGTCACTTCGCTGCCTCTGGGCACCAAAAGCACCTTCTGGGAAACGGAGTCATATAGGTCTGCGGTGACTCGCGCGGTGATCATTCCAGGCAACTCTGAGTTCAAAGCTCGGGTCAGAACTGTGCGAACGATCGTTCCCTCGTAGAGCGTGGCAGGCATACGTGCCGCCTGAAGTTGCGTCGGACTTCCAATGCTCCCGTCACCCGCGTGGTCAGCGAGAAATCGCGTGTGAGAGGATCTTCCATCCCCAGAACTCGCTGCGCGGACCATCATCCCGGCAGGTCCAGCCGACCCGGGTCCAAGTGCACCTGAGGAAAGATCCTCGATCAGTCGCGACTGCTGCTCAAGGGCCGCTGCTCGCGTCCTTTGCTGATCCTCAATGAGCCGCTCTATCTCCGCGCGTGGATCGTTGCGCTGCGGTTGTTGAGTACGGCGGGCGCTGTTGCGCAACTCCACATCTGATGCAGCCATCGGCGACAGAAGGGCCAGCTGTATGCGTTCATCGACCTCCTCCGAGGGCGCTTGTTGTACCGGCCGCTCGGGAGGAGCTTCCGGGTACTCAGGGACAGCAAACGGCGTGGGTGGGCGCTGCAGGTTGTCCACCAGGTCGGAAACCAGGTCTGTTGGTTGCGGCTCGGGCACGGCCTGCTTGCCCTTATCGCCAGACGTTGGCCAAAGCACAAAGACCAACAAGCCAACTGCCATCACCCCTACAGCAAGGGTTCTGAGGTTGCGTGCCGGCATGCCCGTTTGCAGCTTGGCGTCTTCTACGTCCTCATGCGCCTCAAACACCATCCCGGGCCCGCTATCCCGTGTGCTCTCCGCTTCGAGAGGATTGGTCTTTGCCTCCGGCATTGCTCGGCGGTTGCTCATGGCTCTTCAGTCCTTGGTGACGCGCACTTGCATGCGCTTTCCGATCTGCAGCATCCATACAGGATGCACCCTGTCGATGATCAAGACGTCGCGATCACGAATGCTCTTGCGGTCCGCCACGGTGTAGTTGATCGGCATGAGCGACTCCTTTCCACGCTCATTGGCTTCAACCATGAATACCGCAGGGAGGTCCTGAATGCCAGGCGGCATTCGGATCCATGTCTTCACACCATCGGTATAGGCATGCATCCGCTGAAGGTCTGGATCGGTTGAGTGAACCTTGTAGAAGCTCAGCTCGGACGGATCCAAGCTATCGTCGCTGAGCTGGTGTGACGCTTTGACGCGCTCTTGGGCCTCGCTGTGGGCTTGATCGGCCTGCGCCTTGCGCTCGGCGCGGATTCGCACCGCCTCCTCTTGATCCGGGTACGAGAACACGGCCTTCTGTATGCGCTCATCAGGCTTGGATGTTGCCCGAAGCTCGAACTGGTAGGTTCGTCGATCTGTGACAAGACTCAGCGATGTCACCGTATCGGGCACGGTAGCCTTGATGTAGAGGTTCTTCTCGTTCCCCTCCACTCTCCAACGCACTTTGTCGCCGATCCGCGGAATTTCAATGAGCTCCTCGTCATGAGCGAGTGCAATGTGGGTGTGCATACCCACCGTGACATTGAGTCGGAAGACCACATCGGGCGTGTATGCAAAGGTGACGATGCGACTGTCCAGATTGCCAGGTGTTGGCACGGCAATCGAGGAGACCGTTTGTCCACTGGCACCAATCGAGGCCAGAGATAGAGCTGCTGCGACAAAGAAATGGAGCTTTTTCACTTGTTATCCTCGGAAATGCTGAAGTTCATGGCCGCCAGGCCCTCGGGGTTCCTGAAAACATCGTCCCTGGTCTTGTGGCCGATCTGCACCAGGGTGACCGTCATTGCGAACGACTTGACAACTGGTGACACGTTGGCAGCCGCTCTCGACGTGAGCTCGTACCGCACCAGATACGTGTTCGCTGCTACTTTGTTGACCGACCGGCGGCGGTACTCGCGGACGTAAAGCGGATAGCGCGCGAGCAAGGACGGTGGGTTGTTGTCGGGGGCTTGAAGGTAAGCTTTGATCTGATCAAGAGCTACGCCAACAGAGCGCTGCTGCAAACTTTCGACGTTTCGCTGCCAAATGGCGGGCGTGATCTCTGTCATCAACGCGGCATAGTTGGACGCCCACGCCATCTTGGTGTCCTCGTCGGGTTCAAACCGCGCAGCCTGACCAACGACCTGCAACTGACCGCTCGTATCCTTTGCAACCTGCATGACGTGCACCTCCTGCTTCAGGAGTACCGTTATGAGCCCGGTCATGATCAGGATACAAAGTGCGAGCGAGCCCATCGCCACAAGCTTCCATGCGCCCTTCTGGACGGCTTCACCAGAGCCACGCTCGAAGTAGGCTCTCACAGCAGCCTCTTCCATTGGGCCAGGGACATGATCAGTTGTTCGACTCTTCTTCGCCATGATTGGATTCTGAGGATGCGGCGTTGCTATTGCAGAGCGAATGAGCCTCCTGGAGGCAACTCATTCGAACTCGAAGGTTGGTCGTCGCACAGATATGGTCGTGCCCTGTTCACCAGATCTTCACGAATCCATCTGGCACAGGAGCTGCGCTGGGAAGTCCTCCATCGTGGGCTTCAACAGGCTGATCTCCGGGGCTCCGATCGTTCATTCGAGCGTCGACAGACCGAGGCGAACCACGCCCCTCAGCAGCTCTTTCATAGACACCCCGATCGAACCGGCCCACGCGCTCCCGTCGATGCAAGGCGTCAACCTTTTCGGTGGTCGTCTCATGCGGCCTGATCGATGCACGGCAAATCTCGTTTGCCCTATGGGCTCCCAGAGTGTTTTGCCAGATCAACGCGGCCTGGACTTCGCCCTGGGCACCTTGAACACACTGAATCTTCGATTGCGCCATGGCGGCAGCCGGAGCCAGCACCAACGACATCACGCACAACAAGGTTTTCATATCGCCTCTTTCAATTGATGGATTCGCAATTGCATCACCGCGGCGTCAAACTGCTGATCCGCCCATAACCAGCCTGGACGTTGGCTGCCGCGGACCTCACGCCTCCTGCCGCTGCACGCGCGTGGTTCACTGGATTTGCCGCCGAACCAATTGCCCTGCTATCGATTGCCCTGCCTGCACCAGTCCTCCCGGGGAAGATCGCGTCCGTGATTCCAGGTATCGCCTCAAACAGCTTCGCAAGTCCCGCCGCCACCATTGCGATCCCAAGAGCAATAGCAGCCGTACTGCCACCTCCCAACTGCTGGAAGGCAGGGCTAAAGATTCCCGCTAGCAAGCGAAGAACCACGACAGCGGTGACGGTGAGAAATGCCGATCCAACAAGGAAGTTCAACCATTGTTGGAACCACTGCCTGGTAAACGAACTTGCCACTGTTGCGCACATCACAGGCCCGACAACAATGCCGACGCCCAAGAAGATGGGGCCCATGATGAAGACCCCCATGATCGAGCTCAGTGACTTCAGGAGAAAGTAAGCGGCGATGGCCAGCACCAACAAGGCGAAGATCCCCTCAAGGAGCACCTCTGCAAATCGCCAGTTGAACTCTGCTTGTCGGCCGATATTCGAGAAGACAGACGCGACCGACGAGGCGATCGATTGAATGAACTCGCGGAAGGTGTTTCCCACATTCAGTCCGACCGCGTTCATGGTGCCCATGGCCATTCCGTAAACGGTATCAACCAGGACGACAAAGCTTCGAATGAGCATCAGTGCGATGATCCCGAACAGCAACGCCTCAACTGCCGCCGGCACAACGGGCTTCTTCTCAAGCATTGCCAGCATGACGCCCCAGATCAGGCTGATAAGCGTTAGCGCCCCTGCCAGGCCAGTAGCCAGGCCCTGCAGCCCTCCTGACAATCCGACGGCGCTGTCCTTCACCCTGTCCGAGAAGTCTGTTCCGATCACCGCGTTGACGGTGTTCTGAAACGTGAGCGCAATTGTCTCAAGAATGGACGTTTCCGCCGGCTGCGCATAGGCCGCAAAAGGGATTGCGACCAATGGCAGCAAACACGCCCACCTCAAGCTGATGCTCATGCGCAACTGCATTTGGCTGTACCTCAGCGCTGTCCACCACCAAGGCCGCGGATGATGCTCTGATCGCGCCGCAACGCCTCTTGCTGTCGCTCCCGCGCCTCCTTGTACCCCTGCTCTTGCTTGGCGCGATCGTCGTACTGGCGTTGACGCTCCTGCCCTGCATCTCTGGTGGTGGCCGACATCATGGCCAGCACCGCTTGCTGCTGCTGGATCAGCACACCCACAGAGTTCGCTGTTGCCTGGACAGCTTGCGTCACCCCTTCAACCATCGGCATACTGGCGGTGATTTCCTGGTGCGCATCGAAGGCCTTGCCGACTTGGTCTTCGGCGAGCTTCGCGGAGTCGTACAAGGACTTGGCTGCAGTGTCTCCCACTTGCCGGCGGCGCTCGATGTGCTCCAGAAACTCCCTGAACGATGTGTACCGGCTGGTGGCAAAGGCCCCCCCGAGGTTGTCGTAGGTGGCCTTCGCACTGCGCAGTGCACCATTCAGGTTGTCTGCCGCTTTCACCAGATCGATCAGCTGCTTCATCTCTTGTGACTTGCTCAGCTGATCGATCAACGGAAAGTCGTTCATCGTCTGTTTGATATCCTCAACAAGCTGCTTCCCCTCAATCACTGTCGACGCGGTCGACTCGATGGCGGTGATCAGGTTCTGAGATAGGTTGGTGACATCGATCACCGGCATCCCGATCGAGTGGGCCTGAAGATGAATCGAGCCAAAGCAAACGGAGACGATGCTGGCAATGAAAGTGCGACGGTTCGACATGATTAAATCCTCTGTGCTTGCTTGATGTAACTGGCTCTCCAGTTCGGATCGCCCTCTTCCTTGAGTCTGTCCAGAAGATCCTGGAACTTCGGCTCTGACCGAATGAGGGCCAAGGTATCCTGGCCGAAATTCGTTCGCAGAACTCGGCAAATGTTGCCGGCAATTCGTAGGTAATCGCGCTGAGGTCTGAGGCTTCCGATCATCGACACCTGGTCGTCGGTTAGGCCGAACATCTGCTTGTAGAGGGCGCGATGGCTTTCAAGCTTCGGGTTGGCCCCAAGAAGAATGTTCGGAATGTTGTCGGTCAGGGTCGCTCGAATGGACTCGCTGTCAACACCAGTGACGGACTCGGGAGACTGAACAGTCAACCAGACGAACGCGTTCTTCTTTCGGAACGTCTTCAGCCAGTCATCAATGCCGGCCAGGAATGACGGATTGGAGAGTGCAAAGCTCGCTTCCTCAACATAGATAAACGTCGGCTTCCCAGTCAACATCCTTGAGATGGAGCTGAATGCATGATCGAGGAACGCGCGCCCGAGGCGATCGACCTTCATGATCTCCTTCATCTCGATGCACGTCCACTTTGCCAACGAAAGCTGATCCACATCGGATCCGAAGTAGCCATAGGGACCTTGCTCGACCCACTCATGGAGCTTCACTTGTATGTCAGAACTCAGCAATGACCACACAGTATTGAGGCTCGCCTCTTGGTGCTCCGAATCTGCCACTGCCTTGATCTTGTCGAAGATGTCGGCACGATCCGCCGCTGTCAGCCTCTCTCCGCTTTCCTCAACCCGTCGAATGATGAACTCTCTGGCTTGCACCTGTTCAAGTTCGCCACGTCGAATGTGAGCCATAGGATTGAGTCGCATCCCCCGCTTCAGATCAAGATGTGTTCCTCCAACCAGATTGGTTATGATCCGGCAGGAATAATCACGATCAAAGATGACCACCTGGGCATCTGGATAACGCGAAAAATGCGCAAGGCAGTAGTTGACGAACGTCGTCTTGCCGCCTCCCGTTGGCATCACCAGCAGCGCGTGTCCAACCTGCTTCACAAAGGGGTCGAAGTTGACTTCGGTGCCAAACCTTGACGTGAATGTTGCCAAGGGCGGCATAGGCCTGGAGTAGACCTCGCTGAGATGCGTGGAAGCGCGATCTCCGGGAAACACGCTACACATTGGCAGCATGTGACTCACAATCTCGTTGTTGGCCAGCATCAGTCGCTGGTTGTGCGCCCACTGGCCTGGGATCGTTGAGAGAAGGGCCGCCTTCAGGCCAATTCGTTCACGGATGTTCGGAAGGCCCCCAATCTCCTTGAGAACGGCAGAGCATGCTTGTTGAGCCGCTTGTGCCGACTCGCCAAAGAAGGTGATGGAGGTTGAGTGCAACGAGAATCCAAGCTGCTCCGCGGTTTGCCTGCGCATGGCCTCGACGCACTCCGCATAAAGGTCCGCTTTGCCCGGATCAACTTCGGGCTCCACGCCCCGCAGAAATGCAGCGACTCGCTGCGACAGCGTGCTCTGCGTCATCCTGTAGTAGCGCGCATGTTCGTCCACGATCGCACGCGCGTGGTCATAGCTCATGCAGTGCAAAACATGCACCAACCGAAACTCGGCCTGAGCAGCCATCAACTTGGTCATCGATTCGATGTTGCCGGGATAGCCGCTTAGAGACACCATCGTTCCGTAGAGCGTGCGGTTCGTGCCCTGCACTGCAAACACTTCACGCCCAATCTTGACGTCAGCCGTCGCAAGGGTCGCGTCCAGCATAGATGAGGGCCTTGGCTCAACGCGGCACTCATTTGTCAGCGTCGGAGCCGCCATGCGAAGCAACGCCGAGTCCAATTCCCAGCCCGTCAGACGTTTGAATCTTGCAACGGTGTGGGTCGCCACATAGGCGGCCATTGACTCCTGGGCAATTTCAATATTCGAGTCAAGCTGCCGAGCGTCGTGCAGCACGGCCGAGCGAACGTTGCTGGACGGATTCAGACTTGTGAGAACGGCTTTGCCAAAGCTGGCTCCGTCTTCACTCATCTTCCTGCGGACGTTCTCCATAAAGGCGTACACACCAGTGTCGCCCGTGTACGAAATGAAGACATAGGTCTTGAGGGTGTAGACCGCTTTGCTCTCGTAGGTCCTTCTGCGCAGATCTTCGAGAAGCGTGACCACCTCGTTCGTCGCCAGCTCTTCCCATTTCTCCGGTTCCGTCTTCAGGCGCTTGTCTGTGACGAACCAAAGATAGAAGCGCTCATCCAGCTTGTCCATCGACTGCTGCATCTCCTTGTAGGCCTGCATCAGTCGATACTGGCTGTCCTCGTCAATGTCGACGCCTTCAAACTCGAAGGCGGCCAGCAGGCTGCCATCTTTGCACAGCACCATGTCAGGCGTTACATGCACCATCCACGGAAGGTGCTCGGAGAGACGGCCGTCATCACCGGTAAGTGGACTTCGGGCACGAACTCTTGAAAATGCAGCTGCTGTCACGATTCGAGGAGCGTGGTTCAGTTGATAGGAATTCCGTTGCCGAAGCCACCTGGACGGGACATCCACGTCTCGCCATGGCACGGAGATCCTGCATGCAGATTGTTTGGCACCACCTCATGAACGAGGTAGAGAGCCATGATCTGGGGGTCCTTGCGAAAGAACCAGGTAAGTCCCCCGTGCACAGTTGCCGCTATGGGTAACGCCAGGAGTCCCCAGGGCATGCCAATGGCGATGGCAAAGAGGGCTGTGATGGACCAGATCATGGTCGCCGTCTTCGCGCCTACACCTGCCGTGATTCGCGGCCGGCGCAGGGCCGGGTAGTCAGCAAGCTCCTTGGCGACGTCTGATCTGTTCATGTCTTCAGATCGCGCAGTTGCTGGTCAAGCCCGTGAGCCCGATCAGGTACGGAGCGGCCACCAGAATGACGCAGCCGATGATCACGTACATGATGATGTCGCCAACCACCGAGCTCTTGATGAAGAACGAGTTCAGCACGAACAAGACGATGGCGATGATCGCGGCCACGGTCGCAATTTGCTTGAGAAACCCAGCAAACTGGCACAGGCCGCGTGTCGCCGCGGCTGCATCCTGTGCCAACGCCGGCGCCGCATAGAGCAGTGCAACCGCAAGAAACGGGAAGATTGCCCAGCGCCAGAATGACGCAGACTGCCTCCCCGAGCTTGAAAGTTCAGTCTTCCCGGTAGTCGTATTCGAGGTCATATTCACCACTGTTTGCTCCTTTGACGGTGACGATTTCAGAAACGCGACGAAAGCTCCTATCGCTCCCGTCGTCCTGACGGACGTAGGAGCGGGAGCAGAAAACAACCAGATTGATGCAGGCTGCGATGTACCTTTGTGACGCCTCAGGTGACATCTGGACGCCTGGCGGAAGACTCATCTGGAAAAGCAGCTCCAGGGTGCTCAGTGCGCCGGCGGCCGATGAGGCGTGCAATGTGGTGACCGAGCCGTTGTGCCCGGATGACAGGGCTCTGAGCAGGTCATACGTGTCATCCCCCCTGGTCTCAGATAGGATCAGGCGGTCGTAGCGCTCACGCATCGCGTGCTGTACGAGGACCTTTGCAGTCAAACCAGATGCCGGAGCCGCCAGGTAGCAGTTCTTGTGCTCCACCCTTAGGGCCATCTCGCGGGCGTCCTCAATGAGTCCGATTCGCTCATTACTAGGCAGATGCATCAAAACGGCGTTTGCAAGGGTCGTTTTTCCTCCGGATGTGGGCCCGGCAAAAACACAGTTTTGTCGTTCGACAACGATTTTTCGAACGAGCAGATCTGCTGTATCGCGCGACAGCATTCCCCATTCGATCAGCTGCTCCAGGGTCGGTCGCTCTTCCGGGTCGAGGTGCTTTCGAATCGCGAGCGTGGTTCCCCTGGCGTCAACGCCCTTGATCGCTCCTGCGAACCGCAGGCCACCGACACCTGTTGAAACGACAGCATCTTGCGTCCCGGCCTTGATATCCTTGCCGGTCGAGCTTCCTTCAGCTCCGCTGTGCTTGGCGACCGCCATGATTGCAAGTCGCCTGTCCGTCTCGCTCAGCACTATGTCGCTTCGCTCAATAGAGCCGCGACGCTCGACCCAGACGCGGCCGTCTGCTGTCACCATGATTTCGGTGACAGCCTTCTCCTCCATGATCTCTGCGATCGGACGCAGGGAGTTGGAGATGATCGACTGGAGTCTGGCTGCATCAAGCATGCGGCCAATGTTCGGGCTTCGCGTCTGGCTCAGATCATCGAAACCGTGCATGGAAACAGCAGCTTTCGAGCGGACAAATTTGTCCGCTCCCTTCTCGGCGCCACCTGGAGCGGACAAATTTGTCCGCTCTATCGCCCTGCGCACTTGACCAACGCTCAGACGACGGCAAACTACGGGCTAGCCAAGAGAGTCCACCCCATGCATACCCCCACCGACCCAACAATCAGTAGCCCATCGGAGCGAAAGGCCTATGCCGCTGTGCTCGCCACCTTCGGCGCCCTGTTCCCGGAAGGCAGGGCATTGACCAACGTCATTCTGGCGACTGGGGCAGAACGCGGGCCCCAAACCAGCGAGTACGACATCATCTTTGTGTGTCGCGCCGGCATCATCGTGTTCGAGGTCAAGGGCTGGACAAACGGTGTCCTGCGATCAAAAAAGGACGATAGCGGCACAGGAACACACGATTGGTGGATAGAGCGTCCAAACGGATCTGTCGATCCGGTTCGGGACCCAGTGGCCCAGGGAGGCTTCAAAGTCCGATACCTTCTGGATGAGCTCCCAGGCGTTCATACAACCCAGTACACCGTCCTCTCTGAGGAAAGCCTGGAGCTGGACCCTACGGTAAACGCGCATGTGGTTCGAATCGTTGACCTGGCCTATCTTGCGCGGGTCACCAAAGCCACAGCGAAGAAATTTCACGGCCAGAGCTTGCTTGACGAACGAACGGTCAATGCGATAGCGGATGCACTGGTTGAGCTATCCCTACAGCACACGCCTCAGACGCACCTGCGATCGATTTCCGAATGGGTGGGCATTAAAGGGGGTCGTACGCAATCGCCTTCGATATCGCCTACATAGGACGACTGCGAACTGCAACAGATCGATCAACGCGGATCGTTTAACCTCCCAAAGCACAGGCGAAAAAAAAGGCCTCCCGGTGAGCCCGGGAGGCCTTTTTTTGATAGCGGACCTCTTGGATACTGGGCCTTGCCCTACCGCACCAAGCGGCACACCAGGTTTGCTTTGCAGTACTTCTCTGCCCAATCCTGGAACAGGAGGCCACCGCCTTGCGCGCACGCTGCCTGTTTCCAGGCCGCAGAAGACAACAGCAGTTCCAGTGCTCGAGTTCGCGGCCACGCTTTAGGCATCGTACCGTCAACGACGGCCACCAGTGGTTGTTCCAATCGTGCTTCGATCGCGGCCAGGAGCGTCCCGTCCAAAAGCACTTCTTCGCCTCGGAAGAAGATCGTGAAGTACGGCATGCCGTAGCTCATCTCCACGATTGTGTGGCCACGTTGAAATGCCTCCACAACCGCTTGCACGAGCTCATCGCAGTCGTCATGCACCACTGCGCTCTCCCTCACCCTTGGCGGACTGGAGCAGAGCCATCCAGTCAGCGGCCGGGCCACCTTCCACATGCACCGGCCTCACATACAGCTTCGCGTCTGTGGATCGCCCCTTGCGAAGCAGCATGAACTCCGTCGGCACCGACTGTGCAATTTCATGCAAATAGTCGGGACTGAACGTGGCTTCCCATTCTGAAGGCTGATACCTCAACAGACCCCTTTCGATGGCATCCGATGATCGAACATCCACCTTGTGGTCCCCTTCTTCAGACAGAACTGTCACGGTTTCGGATTTGGCACGCAGCTTCACGAAGGGTTTGCCCGAGATCGCTGCGATTCTCTGGACTGCGATGGCAAGCTCTTTGGCCGACACAACCCAGTCGGACACTTCCCCCAGGTGCTCCCCCTCATAAAGACGAGCGCAGTCGGGAAACTGTCCAACGATCAGGCTCGACACCCAGCAGAGGCGCCCGGTCTTCAAGATGACCTTCTGAGCATCACGCTCCCCAGACAGGAAAAGCTGCACTTTCTCGCTCGGCTGCACCACCATGTCAATGGCCTTCGAAGCGGCCGATGGCACGATCACCGAAATCGAGGCGATGGAACTCGGGATGCCGGTGTTCACATCATTGAGCATGAAGCCGTTTGTTGCCGTCAGGCACAGCATCCCGTCTCGGACGGACATGTGAACGCCACACAGAAAGGATCGCACATCGTTCTGTGCTGCGTAGTTCTGGACACTCTGAAAGGCCTTGATCAGGTCAGAACCGGTTGTGTCGGCCACAAGGTCGTGCCCGCTGCAGCCATTGGCCGCCTCAAACAAGCTGTCGATGGAGCCGTCGCTCTCAGAGTTCTTCAGCTTGATGCTGGCCCCGCCGAACCGCAAGCGGAGCCCGTCGGCCAGTGCGCTGATGGTCACTTCTGTGGATGGATCGAGCGAGGCGAACAATGCGTTGGTTGCGGCTCCATTGAAACAGCCAATCACCTCGCGCTCAGTGAATCCAGTGGCCTCAACAGAGACTCGCACATAGCCAGCGAAGGTCGATGCCTTGACCTGCAGCTGATCTGCGCTCATGTGAAGTTGACAGGTCTTCGCGTTGACCGCTACCAACGCGTTCTTGATGGCCACCTTCAGTTGGTGGACCGTGGTTTTCATTGACATTGGATCTCTCCTTGAAAAGTCTTCCCCAGAACGGGGACTTGACGAAGGAGATGCCTAGAAGGCACATGCAGGCTGCATCCTGAACCAAATGCAATCTGCATCTACCCACTGCTGGAGAGCGATGGACATGCGCATCACGTCAAAGGGAGCACCCCACCACTGGCAGCGCCGGTGGTGAGGTTTGAGCTCAGTTTGATTGATTTTCCTTTTGTCGTGACCGCTGGAGTCGAAACTGCGACAACTCGCGCGAGTTCCACAGATCGTCCCAATCGATCCCCAGCACCTTCGGGATCTTGACAACGGCAGCGAGTCCTGACTCCACTGCCCTTTTCTTCAGCAGCATGGCATTGTGGAATCCTGGGCGAATGCCTGTTTTTGTATTCACCGGATCGTGGTCACCACAGATGATCAGCACCTTCGTTTCCGCCGGCCAACGAAACGCCGCAAGGTTGTAGCAGTTGATGCCTGCGTAAACCGGATACTTGTTCCGATAGGCTGCCACCCACGCAAGTCCGTTCTCGATGCCTTCCGTGACTATCACCACGGGTCCGTGCGCCTTGTTCAGCTTGATCGAATGGCCGCAGATCTTCTCGACCACTGCCGTCATGAGCTTCTTTGCCTGACCTGGGCTGACTTTGGCCTTTCCGCATTTTCCATCCAAGTAGGTGCGGTGAATGCTCACAGCTTCCTCTGGGTTGGATGCATCGTTGACCAGGCTGACCAACGCCGGCAGGTGGCTCACCTTTCCTGTGTCCTCATCCATGTGATACAGGCTCGGATGAAAGCGAAACGCCTTTGACAGCCACGCCAGGTCAAGGTCACGCACGCGGCTCTGCAGGTAGCTCATCGCCGGCGTTTCGGCGATGCCGTTTGCGCCCTCCCAGACGCTCCGCAATCCGATGCGAGCCTTCTCGATGTCTTCGGGCGTTTTTGTGGGGATCTCAGGAGGTGGCCCCTTGCGGGTGAACTTCTGAGGTGCGCCACCTGGCCCGAAGATCAGTTCACGCAGCTCAATGATGGCCTTGGCGTCGCTGATGCCATGCACCGCCGCGATCAACCTCACGCCGTCACCAGCACCGCAGTTGCAAACCCACGTGCCGCGCCCTTTCTCGTTCGTGAAGCGAAAGCGGGACTTACCCCCACAGATCGGACAGGGCCCACGGCGCTTCGGATTGGCGATCAGCCTTTCTTCGATCCCCATTCGGGGTAGAACATGCATCCACTCGATCGAAGAGAGGTCGAGATGCTCCTTGGTTTCCATGTTGTGATTCCTTCCCAAAAAAGGGGTTGATGAATCACTGAAGACAACGCTTTCTCATGGAGCCGAGTGGCCATCATGAGAAAGCCCTGTCGGGCTTTGGGTTGAGAGCAGATACTGCTTCAACCCCTATGGGATCAGAGGATCAGGTGCATGCCGCGGCGACCGAGGACGTCGCAGAAGGGTATGTCGTCATCGTCCATGTCGTGGAAACCTCCAGGATTGGCCGCTGCCGGCGCTGCAGAGGGTGCTGCGGGACGGGACTGCTGTTCCTGTGCGGGACGCTGCTGCTGGCTCTGACGCGGCTGGTAGGAGCCGGAGCCACCACCTTGACGTGTTGCGCCACCACCGCCTTCACCTTGACCACCAAGCAGTTGCAGCTCGGTTGCGATGATGTCCACGGTGGCCTTCTCCACACCAGACTGATCGGTGTACTTGCCGTATTTCAGACGCCCCTCGATGTATGCAGAGCGGCCCTTCTTCAGGTACTCGCCAGCAATCTCCGCGAGCCGATCGTAGAAAGTCACACGATGCCACTGGGTGTCTTCGATGACTTCACCGCTGTTGCGGTCTTTGCGACGACTGGAGGTTGCGATGCTGACGTTGGCCACAGCCTGGCCAGACGGCAGGTAACGGATTTCGGGGTCGCGGCCGCAGTTGCCGACGAGGATGACTTTGTTGACAGATGCCATGTTGATTTCTCCTGAGGTGATGTTGCCCTGCATCCAGGGCGGTTGGAAATGGAATGATGTAGCCCCGGACCACTGATTCGGGTCTCGGGGCAACGCCTAATTCACACAGATGTGATCTCAAAGACGTTCTTGTGCTGCGTTCTCGTTCTTCCTTCGAAATCGGAAGTGAACTCTTGGCGGTACTGCGAGATTTGAATCCGCATCCCGGTTGCCAGGCCCATGGCTTGTGCCTTCTCTCGAAGGTCGACGCCGGAGAAGGTTGTTCTCTCCCCACTCGCTTCCTGGACAACGACCGAGTAGGTCGTATACGCGGCCTTGCCTTTGGGGCGGACCGTGTTCTCTCCTACGTAGGTGATCTCACCTGTTGCGCTCTTGATCAGATTGCCCATAGCCTCCTGCGGATCTCCCGGAGCAGACACTGCGCGATCTTTCTCCGGCGTGCAGAAAAGGTTCTGATTGGTCGCTGAGGTCTCCTCGCGGACGGCACTCTCGCGAGCGCATGCACGTTCGATCTTCCCGCTTTGCAGTTCCTGCCGTGTATGGGCTATCGCTGCATCAAGGGTGAATTCGAGTCCCAGCCTACGCATCTGGTCAGGAAACATCGACTTCAATCGCACCCGTGTGTAGGCCAGTGTGGATCGCTGCCAGGGCAAAGGTTTGGTAGGCACCTTCAGCAACCTATCGATGCGATCTGCGTGAAGGTAGACATCGAGCAGGTGTTCACCCAGCGTAGCCTGTTTGCAGGCCTCTGAGGGGACAAAATCTGCCTTCTGAACCGTAGTCACAACCACATCGGTAACACTACCTTGAGGCACCATCGCTGGCCGTACGGGGGGCGGCTGTATTGGTCCCTGCCGTCCGCTCATGCTTGCCTCAAAGGCCAAAGCCGACCTACTCCAGGCAGACCATTGGTCTGTCCGCCCCCTCACTCTGCCCAGCATCGCCATTGGGATGGCAATGAAGGAGAACAGCGCGTAGCCAAGGGCTAGGTAGAAATGGTTCTTCACTGAGGACTGCTCCTTTCTTCGCTTGTTGATCGATGGTCAGTGCAGACCAATCACGATGTACTTGCCAAGCTTTCGCTTGACGGTTTCGTAGTGCTCAGGGAAGCGTGCCTGGATGATGGTCCCCATCGCCCTGAGTTCGTCCCCGAATTCGCTGCTGATGCCTGACCGGACCACTTCCGCATCCAACCCTACGGCGTCGCAGGCGACATCAAACGGGACAAGGGATGGGCTCTCGTAGAGGTCATATACCCACACCAGGTCTTCCCATGCATCTCGCCGTGCGCCGTCCACCCGGAAAGGCTTCTTGCTGGCGATGAGCTTTCGCAGTCGCTTGAGGTTGAAGGTGAGCTGGGAAAGCAACTCGCCACCATGGACCACTTCGTCCAGTATGGCCGCAGCCTCCTCTTCTGTGAACGGATGGGCTCCTTCAAGCGGATGCCCATTCACCATCACAACCTGTTGTCCAAATAGGTCTTCCACATTGATCGCTCCTATAGAAATGCCACAAATGCGGCGTTGAAAAGGCGATCAAGGCATTTACGGCCTTTCCAGAGCACTCGCGCGTGGAGTGCACGGGAAAGGCTGCAAGCAGCCTTCGGTACCTGCAGGTCCGTTCTGAGTTTTTCAGGTGCGTGTGTCCTGTCCGGCTTCCGTCAGACTCGTGAGTCCTGCCCACGCACCGCGGACTAGACGGAAGGACAGCACGGCAGTCACAGCGATTGCTTTGATGATGAGCACGGTGACAAAGAGAAGGACACCCAACATGTCGTTGGTGATGTCGTTTTCAGGGAGTTTCATGTTGGCCTTTCGATACCGAAGAGTCGGAGTTGAGAAGACCATGGGCGCGAGCCCTTCCTGAATGTTCACAGGAACACTCAGGAAGGGCTGCCTTGCGGCAGCCCCCCATCACAATCCGGTCACATCAATGACCGCGTCACACATGTTCAGAAGCTCTGGGGTCTGTGTGATCAGGAACTCTCGTTCGTAGCCACCAACCTCAAGAACCCTACGCTTCATGGCCATGTACTGACGTTTCCGTTCGGGATCCAAGGGACCGTCCGATTCATCGCTGAAGAGCGTTTCGTATCTCGCATCCCCCGTCCTCGACATGTACAAGGCTAGGGCTCTCACCAGGCACTCGTTGATCCACACTTTCTCTCCGCCACTCATACTCTCAAGCGGCTTGGTCTCTCCACGCAGTGTGTCCTCCACCATGACGTTGAAGGTTTCACGTTGCAGCCCTGCGCTGGTTTGCTCTTGTGTCTTGATGGTGATGATGAATCGACCACCGTAGCACTCTTCGAGCAGGCCATTCGCAATCGCCGATACTGCCGGTCCAGCGTCATCGATGGACATCGCTATCACTCCATCGGTGCTCAGCGCCTTGGACAGGAGGATCCAACTGGACATCTCCGTGGCGATCTGCTTGGCGCAAAGATCGTGGCTTTCGGCCTCATGAACACGTCGAGCCATCACCTCCTGCTCAACCTTGATGGAGTTGAGTCGTCGAGTGCTCACTTCCAGCTGGTGCTCTTTGGCCCTCTTCTGGTTGTGCAGGGCTTCAAGACGCTGATGCACCTGATCCTGCGACCGCTCATCCACCAACGCCGGCAATGCGCTCTTCATCTGCTCCAGGCGACCCACCGCTTTGGCGTTCCTACTCTGCAGATCTTCCATTTCGCGGTCTTGGCGCATCTTCAGCGTCGTACGCTGCTGCTCTATCTCGTCCATGCGCGCCCGACAAGCTTGCTTGCGCTCGGCGACACCAGTGAGGTCCTGGCGGAGCTTCTGGTTCTCAAGCTTGGCTGCTTCGACTTGCTCGCTCAGCGCAAGCACCTCCCGACACCTGGCAATCTCCTCCTCGATTTGTCGAAGATCTTCTTGGGCATTGGCGACTGCCGCCTGGGTTTGCTGCAAGGCCTGAAGGACTCTCTCACCACCCGATCTGTTTTCGGATTTGATGCGGTAGACCTTCCTTGCACCCTCAAGCTGATTTCGCTGCGCCGGCAACTCCGCTTGTGCGCGGTTTGCCTGCTGAAGCAGCATGCATTGCCCAGCCAGCTCACTCCCCTTGCAGGGGACCTCATCGAGCAGTGCAGATGTCTGTTCGTTCAGCAACAGTGCAGCTGAGAGATGCTTGCCATCGCTGGCGAGCTTTGCAAGCTCTTCGGTGAGCTTCTGCACGTCGCCCGTGACCTGAGCAATTTGCTTGATTTCGGGAGCCTTGTCTTCGATGAACACGAGCGCCTTTTGCTTGGCAGCCCGCAGCTCGTCAAGCCTTGTCGAAGCTCTTGCAACCTGGTCTGCTCTGGACAACAGCACCTCGACCGCTGTCATCCGCGTACGCAGCTGGCTTTCCATCGCGACGGCGGTGTCCAGCGATCGTTTCGCATCCATGCGTGCCTGGTCAAGCGACGTGATCTCACCCACATGACGCTCCTGAACCTCCCGATGCTGCCGATCTGCCTCATCTCGTGCAGCTCTGATCTGTTCATCTAGGGATTCGTGTTGAGCTTTGATTGCGGTCTGCTTTTGCAACGAAAGGCGGATGGCCACGTCCTCTGCAAGTGCGCTCTCGATAAGTTTTGCCAATTCTGTGATCGAACGGCTGCCCTCATCTACTTCGCGCTCGGCCTGTTTGAGTTGCTCAGCCAGCTCGCCCTCACTGGGTAGCGAGGAGCGAATTCGCATGGACTGCTCTTGTTCGGCACTCAGATGCGGCCGAAGCGACTTCACAACCTCATTGGCCTTAGCTGACAGCGCCGCCACTTGATCCATCCGGAGCATTTGCGCCAACAGCTTCTTCACCTCTGATGCGGTCATCTTCGAGATCGGCGTCTTCCCCTGGGCGCTGAACTGGGCCGCGAAGAACACCTCTGGCTTTCCCAGGATGCTCTCAATGCAATGATCGTAGGTATCCGCCTTGCCATCGGATTGCAGTCCCGACGCTGGATCGCTCCACGCTGACGTTGTTCCGTCGGCGTTGATCACAAGGAGATAAGCCTCCGTTCGCTTGGTCTTGGCGGTGGCCCTCATCCTGATCGAAGACTGATACCGAACACCGGCATGCTCCCAGATCAGCTCTTTCAGCGCCTCGCCGCCGACCATGTGGTCGTAGAACGAGAAGCTTCCGACTGATCCGCCATTGGCTCTGGAGGGCATGATCCGATATGGATGCATGTTGTCAATAAGGGTTGTCTTGCCTGTCCCATTCGGCCCAGCAATGGCAACCAACTTGGCATGCTCCGGGACCATTCCGTCGATGTCTACTTCAATGGTCTGCTTGGATCGGCCAGATGCGATCCCAGCGAATCCCGTGAGGGTCAATTTGATGGGTTTCATGGTTTTCTCCTGAATGTCGTTTCCCCAGTCGGGGCCGAATAAAGGAGGAGCACCAATGGATGGGCTCTCTGCAGAGTTGTCCCTGCAGACAACCCACCCCAGCAGGGGCGAGTTGCGAACATGCCGAAGGCGGCATACGGCTTGATGTGCGGCTCGTCAGAAGACGTCGCACAAGTAGGCTTCCGCCTTGGCCTTCAAGTCTGCGCTGGCACCGAACCATGCGCTGTCGAGTCGGTTTTCCTGGGAGCGCGCCCGCACATGGTGATCTGCGTATTCAGTCACCGCATTGAGCAACCCCCATGCAGTACCTTGTACGCCAGGCATTCGCGCTCCCTTGCCGGCACCGCCGAACAGTCCCATGATCTTGACGAACCCTCTGGTTTCCTGAAGGGGTGTCTCACCGGACGGTTTGGGCAGCACTTCGAGAAGAACGCTCTTTGCGTCACTCTCGCTCATCTTGACTTTCGTCAGGTGCCGCATGCGTTCCAGGAATTGATCGAATGCCTGAGACCCGACAAGCCCCATGCTTTCCTTGACCGCATTCGGATCAAACACGGTGTTGTGGCGCACCTTCACTTCCTGGCCGCTTTCGCTGTGCAGAGCGATGGCTTGGGTGTTCCAGCAGACCACACGTGTGGACACGAACTTGGCGGTGGTGGCGAGGGACCCATCGCAGCTCGTGATGAGCAACAGATAGGCTTTGAGCCGATCATTGCCCAGCACGTCATCCTCGATGTTCGTGCGAGCAAGTGCCCAAATGCGCTTGCCACCTTTGAGGGCGCCCAGCGTCTCGATCTCGAATCCTTCGCGATCCACAAGGGATCGGAAGAACTCGACCTGACCTTGCCCCTGAAAAGTGGAGTTCTTAGTCCTTGTTGAAAATACCGACAAGGAGTCAAGGAATGACGGCAGCAAAGCAGGTGCGTGCGCAATACACGCAGGAATTCAAGATGGAGGCGGTGCGC